>MDSZ01179035.1_pt1 | contig 53677 bp, 47 predicted proteins | sample 811201 | NCBI WGS metagenome assembly MDSZ01 (sample SAMN05326647, study PRJNA326480) | marine metagenome | isolation source: seawater | place: Indian Ocean: North | collected 2010
CAAGAAGTCCGGGGTCGGGCGTGAGACCCACAAGATGATGCTCGATCACTACCAGCAGACCAAGAACCTGCTGGTCAGCTACGACATCAATCCGCTGGGGTTCTTCTGATCTGCCATTCCCCCGACAACCTCACCCCGTGACCGCGTCACGGGGTGCCAAGGAGTTACCTCAATGAGCAAAGAAACCCTTGCCACGCCTGCCTCGGCAGGCGGCGTGGAAACGGAAGCGGTCAGCGCCGACTACTTCGCCAGCCGCCAGTTGAAACAGGGCGCCGCCGGCTGGATCCTGCTGATCGGCCTGGGCGTGGCCTACGTGATCTCCGGCGACTATGCCGGCTGGAACTTCGGCCTGGCCCAGGGCGGCTGGGGCGGCATGTTCGTCGCCACGCTGCTGATGGCGACCATGTACCTGTGCATGTGCTTCTCGCTGGCCGAGCTGTCGTCGATGATCCCCACGGCCGGCGGCGGCTACGGCTTCACCCGTACCGCGTTCGGTCCCTGGGGCGGCTTTCTCACCGGCACGGCGATTCTCATCGAGTACGCCATCGCCCCCGCTGCCATCGCCTGCTTCATCGGTGCCTACTGCGAGTCGCTGTTCGGCATCGGCGGCTGGGTGGTCTACCTGGCCTTCTACGTGGTCTTCATCGGCATCCATGTGCTCGGTGCCGGCGAGGCGCTGAAGCTGATGTTCGTCATCACCGCCGTGGCGGCCATCGCCCTGGGTGTGTTCATCGTCGCCATGGTGCCGCACTTCCAGCTGGCCAACCTGTTCGACATCCCCGCCACCGAAGCGACCGGCGCCAGCACCTTCCTGCCGTTCGGCTACCTGGGCATCTGGGCAGCCCTGCCCTACGCCATCTGGTTCTTCCTCGCGGTCGAGGGCGTGCCGCTGGCCGCCGAGGAAACCAAGAACCCGAAACGCGACCTGCCGCGTGGCCTGATCGGTGCCATGCTGGTGCTGCTGGCCTTCGCCGGCCTGATCCTGCTGGTCGGTCCGGGCGGCGCTGGTGCCCAGGCGCTGATGGCCTCGGGCAACCCGCTGGTCGAAGCGCTGGAGAAGGTCTACGGCGGTTCCACCTGGATGAGCCAGTTCGTCAACCTGGTTGGCCTGGCCGGGCTGGTCGCCAGCTTCTTCTCGATCATCTATGCCTACTCGCGGCAGATCTTCGCCCTCTCCCGCGCCGGCTACCTGCCACGCAGCCTGTCGCTGACCAACCGCAACAAGGCGCCGGTGTTGGCACTGATCGTGCCTGGAATTATCGGCTTTGGTTTGTCATTGAGCGGCCAGGGCGACCTGCTGATCCTGGTAGCGGTGTTCGGCGCGACCATCTCCTACGTGCTGATGATGGCGGCGCACATCACCCTGCGCATCCGCCGCCCGGACATGCCGCGTCCGTACCGTACGCCCGGTGGAGTGCTGACTTCATCGGTCGCCCTGGTACTGGCGGCGGTGGCTCTGGTCGCCGGTTTCCTGGTCGATCCACGGGTCGTGATCGGTGCGGCAGTCATCTACGCTCTGTTCATCGCCTATTTCGCCTTGTACAGCCGTCATCATCTGGTGTCCGGCACACCGGAGGAAGAGTTCGCCGCCATCCAGGCCGCCGAACGTTCGCTGCGCTGACAGGCTCAAGCGGCCGCCCACGGGCGGCCGCGACAGGAGGATTTGCATGGCCCGCTTCACTCATACCATCGCCAGCATGACCTGGAGCTTCGACAGCCTGCGCGAGCTGATGGCCAAGGCCACCCCGGCGCGCTCCGGCGACTACCTGGCCGGCGTCGCCGCCAGCAGCGACGCCGAGCGCGCCGCCGCACAGATGACCCTGGCCGAGGTGCCGCTCAAGCACTTCCTGCAGGAGGCGCTGATTCCCTACGAGCAGGACGAGGTCACCCGGCTGATCATCGACAGCCACGACAGCGCAGCCTTCGCCCCGGTCAGCCACCTCACGGTCGGCGGTCTGCGCGACTGGCTGCTCAGCGACGCCGCTGACGAAGCCGCCCTCACCGCCCTGGCAACAGGGCTGACGCCGGAGATGGTCGCCGCGGTATCGAAGATCATGCGCGTGCAGGACCTGGTGCTGGTGGCGCAGAAGACCCGCGTGGTCACCCGTTTTCGCAACACCCAGGGGCTGCGCGGGCGCATGTCCACGCGCCTGCAGCCCAACCACCCGACCGACGACCCGGCCGGCATCGCCGCCAGCGTGGTCGACGGCCTGCTCTACGGCAACGGCGATGCCATGATCGGCATCAACCCGGCCACCGATAGCATGAGCGCGGTGTGCACCCTGCTGGAGATGCTCGATGCGGTCATCCAGCGCTACGAGATTCCCACCCAGTCCTGCGTGCTGACCCACGTCACCAGCTCCATCGCCGCCATCGAGCGCGGTGCGCCGCTGGACCTGGTATTCCAGTCCATCGCCGGCACCGAGGCGGCCAACGCCAGCTTCGGCGTCAGCCTCAAGGTGCTGCAGGAAGGCTACGAAGCCGGCCTGAGCCTCAAGCGCGGCACCCTGGGCAACAACCTGATGTACTTCGAGACCGGCCAGGGCAGCGCGCTGTCGGCCAACGCCAACCATGGCGTCGACCAGCAGACCTGCGAGACCCGTGCCTATGCGGTGGCCCGTCACTTCAATCCGTTCCTGGTCAACACCGTGGTCGGCTTCATCGGCCCGGAGTACCTGTACAACGGCAAACAGATCATCCGCGCCGGGCTGGAGGATCACTTCTGCGGCAAGCTGCTCGGCGTGCCGATGGGTTGCGACATCTGCTACACCAACCATGCCGAGGCCGACCAGGACGACATGGACATGCTGCTGACCCTGCTCGGCGCGGCCGGCATCAACTTCATCATGGGCATTCCCGGCTCCGACGACGTGATGCTCAACTACCAGACCACCTCGTTCCACGACGCGCTCTACGCGCGCAAGGTCCTCGGCCTGCACGCCGCGCCGGAGTTCGAGGCGTGGCTGGCACGCATGGGCATCTTCCAGCAACAGGGCGGGCAGCTGCGCATGGGCGACGAGTTGCCCCCGGCGTTCCGCAAGGCCCTGGCCCAGCTGGCCTGATCATTCGAGGTTGTCATGAGCGAAAAGTCCCCCGCTACCGAAAACCCCTGGCAGCAGCTGCGCCAGCTGACACCGGCGCGCATTGCCCTGGGCCGGGCCGGCACCAGCCTGCCGACCAGCGCCCAGCTGGATTTCCAGTTCGCCCACGCCCAGGCGCGTGACGCCGTGCACCTGCCGTTCGACCACACGGCCCTGCGCGAAGCGCTGCACGACCGCCAGCTGCCGACCCTGCTGCTGCACAGCGCCGCCGCCGACCGCCACACCTACCTGCAGCGCCCGGACCTCGGCAGGCGCCTGCACGAAGACGCGGCCCAGCTGCTGGTCGACTATGCCGAAGAGCACGGCCGGGGCTACGACCTGGCCATCGTCATCGCCGACGGCCTGTCGTCGCTGGCGGTGCAGCGGCACAGCCTGCCGTTTCTCGATCGTCTGCTGGAGCAGATACTGGAAGAAGGCTGGTCGCTGGCGCCGATCACCCTGGTCGAACAAGGCCGGGTCGCGGTGGCGGACGAGATCGGCGAACGCCTCGGGGCGAAGATGACGGTGATCCTCATCGGCGAACGGCCGGGGCTGAGCTCCCCGGACAGCCTGGGGCTGTACTTCACCTACGGGCCGAAAGTCGGCCTCAACGACGCCTACCGCAACTGCATCTCCAACGTGCGTCTGGAGGGCCTGAGCTACGGCATGGCCACCTTCCGCCTGATGTACCTGATGCGCGAAGCCTGCCGGCGCCAGCTCTCGGGGGTCGACCTCAAGGACGAGGCCGAGGTGCCGACGCTCGAAGACAGCGGGCCGGGCAACTTCCTGTTGCCCGATCAGCGCTGAGGGAGGGCAAGGACCGCAGCTGTCGCGGCTAAAGCCCCTCCCACGGCAGTGGCAGGGGCTTCTGCGGGAGCGGCTTAGCCGCGATCCTTGCGACCGATCAGCGTGCTTCGATACGGAAGCCCAGGCGCGGGAAATGCACATGAACGGTGCCTGCGCGCTCCTCCTCACGACGCAGGATCAGCTCATCGCGCCCGGCGAAGACCAGCTCGCCCTGCACCGGATCGACGCCATAGTCCACCGCCGCGATACTCACCGCCTGACCGGGCACGAAGCCGTTGGGGTCGCTGAACGCCTCGTCCGGCAGCGCCGCCGGGCTCGCCTCGCTGGCGATGGCGATGGCCTGCTCGCTGCTCATCTCGCTCAACGAGCCATGCCCGAAGCCCAGCACACGGCCGAGCCAGGCGGCGACTTCCGGGTAGTCGTCGACCAGCGGCGAGGTCACCGGGGTACCACGCAGGAACCACAGGCAGTGGGCCACGGCGAAGTCGGCATGCGAGGGTTCGCCGAAGAGGAAGTCGCCCTGTTCGCGCTGCAGCTGTTGCTGCAACAGCCCCATCAGAGCCGGCCACTGGTGCCTGGCCTGCTCCAGCGGCACGCGGGTGGCCGTGCCACCGGAGAACAGCGCGCTGCGGTCGGCCGCAAAGGCCTTGGCGAATTCCGGCGGCACCTTGGCGAAACGCAGGGCCATGGACTCGGGCTGGAACACCAGCGCCACGGCATGCTGGAACAGGACCGAGTCGGCCCACTGGGCCAGCAGGCCGACATTGAACTCCTGCCCTTCGGGAAACAGAGCCGGCGCGGCTTTCTCGGCCTCGAGGCGACGGGCGATCAGCGCGGTATCGCAGTAGATGTCGGCACCGACCTGCAGCACCGGGGTCTTGCGGTAGCCGCCGGTCAGCGCGGTGAGATCGGGCTTGGGCATCAGCGGAGGGATCATCACCGAGCGCCAGGACAGCTGTTTGAAGCCCAGCATCAGGCGGGCTTTCTCGGCGAACGGCGAAGTGGGGTAATGGTGAAGAATCAACTCGTGCATGAGGCGCTCCGTATCAGGTCCGAATGCCCGTTCAAGGTCTGCGCTCTCTCAGCCATGTGACGCGGGCAGCAACTCAGGCTCGCAGACGTTGAAAAGACTCCAAGCCGTCAGCTTAACCGCGCCAGCGGGTCGCGCACACCGTCTTGGGCTGATGCGTCGCCATCAATGGCCAGAATGAGCGATTCCTTGGCCGCCTTGCTCAGGCGCTTGATCGCCCGCTCGCGACGCAGGGCATCGCCCTTGCCGGCACAGGCCTCGACGTAGGCCAGCGCCAGCGCCGGGCTGGTATGGAAAAAACGCGCACCCTTGCCGGTCTGATGCTGGGCGAAACGCCGCTGCGGGTCATCGCTGATGCCGCAGTACAGGGCACCGTTGGCGGCGCGTACCAGGTAGACGAACCAGGCCTTGTCCGGCGCGGCACTCATGCGCGCCGCGGCAACCATTCGCGCGCCGAGCGCCACAGGCACATGCCGACGAAATAGGTCGAGGCGGCGAACCACAGGCCCAGTACCCACACCGAGTTGTGCGGGTACTGCAGGATCAGCAGCGCGCTGGAGAGCATCCAGACGAAGGTCACGAAGATGTTCAGCGGCATGAACTGACGCACCCGGAAGGGGTGCAGGAACTTCATCTTGGTCAGGGTCAGCGCGGCCAGTAGCACGATCATGCCCAGGGTGATCCAGGGGTGCACATCGAGGATGTAGAAGTACAGCACCACCACGTTCCAGGCCGCCGGGAACCCCACGAAGTAGTTGTCCTGGCTCTTCATGTTCAGGTTGCAGAAACAGAACAGCGACGACAGCAGGATCAGCCCGACCGCGAACAACGGGGTGTAATCGGGCAACGGGATGAAGCGGTAGAGGAAGATCGCCGGGATGAACACGTACGTCAGGTAGTCGATCACCAGGTCCAGGGTCGAACCATCGAAGTGTGGCAGTACGCTCTTGACGTCATAACGCCGCGCCAGCGAACCATCCAGGCCGTCGACCAGCAGGGCCAGGCCCAGCCACAACAGGCATTGCTTGGGCTGGCCATCGAGTACGGAGAGCAGGGCCAGCAGGGCGAGGATCACGCCACTGGCAGTGACGGCATGAACCCCCCAGGCCTTGGCCTGTTTAACGGCAACGATCAGTTCGGTCACGGCAGGTCTCGATGGGCAGTGGTGGTGCAGCACACCGTGTGCGCACGCTTTATTGGCAATTGAGACCGGCTAGCCTACCACTGCGTTCCTTCTCCCGCCTCAGCGCGACGCGCGAAACTGCTCCAGACCACGTGCCGCCTGTCGTCTGATGGCCGCCTGGACCGGCGCCGCCCAGCCCAGCAGCAGCCCCTTGAGGCCGAGCGCCTGGCGCGACCAGCGCCAGAGATCGAAGTGGTCGCGGTGCTCGACGATCAGGCCATCGCGGAACACGAAGCGCGCCTGGATACGGTTGACCACCTGTCGCCCCGTGGCGCTGAAGCGGTAGCTGGCCACCCAGCGCGCGCGGCCGCCATGCTCGTCGGCCTCCACCCCGTCGAAGGTCAGCGAGAAGCCCTCGGCTCGGCTGCACAGCATGCGCCACATGTCCCCCGCCTGCGCACCTCGCAGATCGGTGAACACGGGGTCGGAGAAGTGCACGTCCGCGGCGTAGCAGCCGGCCATGCTCGCGGCGTCGAGACGCTGGAAGGCGCTGTAGAAGCGCTGGATCAGTTCGGCATTGGGGTGGCTCATGGGCGTTCCTGCGAATCGCTGATGAATGCAGCCTAGTCTGTGCGTCGCCCGCTCTGAAAACGATTGGCGATCAGGACAACTTTGTGTCAATAATCGCCAACCTCTTCACCGGATACCGCCATGCTGCGCATCGCGCTGTACGTCTGCCCCCAGACCATCTGCTCCAGCCTGAGCATGGCGCAGGACGCCTTCGCCCTGGCCAACCGCCTGGCAGCCGCGCCCTGCTTCAGGCTCCAGCGCTTCAGCCTCGATGCCCGTCCCGTGCAGCTGGAATTTGCCCAGATCCAGGTCGATGGCGGACTGGAGCTGGCGGAACAGGCCGACCTGCTGATCGTGCCGGCCACCGGCAGCGCGGTCGGCCTGACCCTGGAAAGCAACGCCAGGCTGCTGCCCTGGCTGGCACGCCGCGACCGCCAGCAAGTCGCCAGCCTGTGCAGCAGCGCCTTCCTGCTGGCCGCCGCCGGCCTGCTCGACGGGCGCCAGGCGACCACGCACTGGGCGCTGGCGGATGCCTTCGCCAGACACTACCCCCAGGTGCACCTGCGCAGCGACCTGCTGCTGACCGAGGATGGTCCGCTGTTCTGCTCGGGCGGCGCCCAGGCGGGACTCGACCTGTGCCTGCACCTGATCGCCCTGCACGCCGGTGAGTGGCTGGCCCAGCAGGTGGCCGCCGCCATGGTGATCGAACGCCAGCGCGGCACGCAGACCCGCTTCGCCCCGCTGCTGCCGCACAGCGAAGACCGAACGCTGGCACCGCTGCTGCAGTGGCTGCGCGAACACCATGCCGAGGCACTCGACCTGCCCCGTCTCGCCCGGCAGGCGCACTGCTCCTCGCGCACCCTGCTGCGCCGCTTCCGCCTGGCCACCGGGATGACTCCGGGCGAATACCTGCAACGCCTGCGCATCAGCCAGGCGCAGCAGGCGCTGGCCGAGTCGGCGCAGTCGCTGGAGCAGGTCGCCTGCCAGGTCGGTTTCAGTGATCGCGCGACCTTCGCCAAGCGCTTCAAGCAGCTGTGCGGCGAAACGCCCGGCGCGTTCCGCAAACGCATGCGACGCAGCAGCTGACCCGCCCGCCGGGCGACCACGAAAAAGGGAGCCCGCAGGCTCCCTGATGACTCGCGTGGCGCTGGCTCAGTGCAGGATCTGGCTGAGGAACAGCTGGGTACGCTCGTTCTGCGGGTTGGTGAAGAAGGTATCCGGATCGGCCTGTTCGACGATCTCGCCCTTGTCCATGAAGATCACCCGGTTGGCCACGGTACGGGCGAAGCCCATCTCGTGGGTCACGCAGAGCATGGTCATGCCGTCTTCGGCCAGACCGATCATGGTGTCGAGCACTTCCTTGACCATTTCCGGGTCCAGCGCCGAGGTGGGTTCGTCGAACAGCATGATCTTCGGCTTCATGCACAGCGCACGGGCGATCGCCACACGCTGCTGCTGGCCGCCGGAGAGCTGTCCCGGGTACTTGCCCGCCTGCTCGGGGATACGCACGCGCTCGAGGAAGTGCATGGCGATTTCCTCGGCCTGGCGCTTGGGCATCTTGCGCACCCACATCGGCGCCAGGGTGCAGTTCTGCAGCACGGTCAGGTGCGGGAACAGGTTGAAGTGCTGGAACACCATGCCCACCTCGCGACGAATCACCTCGATGTGCTTGAGGTCACCGGTCAGCTCGGTGCCATCGACCACGATGCGCCCCTGCTGGTGCTCCTCCAGGCGGTTGATGCAGCGGATGGTGGTCGACTTGCCCGAGCCGGAAGGCCCGCACAGCACGATACGCTCACCCGCCTGCACGCTCAGGTTGATGTCCTTGAGCACGTGGAACTGGCCGTACCACTTGTTCACGCCCTGCAGCAGGATCATCGGCTCGGCGCTGGGTTGCTTGACTGCTTCACTCATAATTCACTCCTCTCGAGGGACCGATTCAGGATTTGGCGCTGCAGCCAGGCAAGGCGAAAACAGGTGAGGAAGCGCAGCGTACTGGTGTACCTGAGCATTCCGGGACCGTTTTCAACGCCGCCTGACCGACGCGCAGCAGATACTGATCAGCTCCTAACGCTTGTGGCCGGTATCCAGCTTCCTCTCCAGTCGCTGGGAGTAGCGGGACATGCCGAAACAGAAAATCCAGAAAATCAGTGCGGCGAACACATAGCCTTCGGTGGCCATGCCCAGCCAGGCCGGATCGGTGGTCGCCTGCTTGATGCTGTTGAGCAGGTCGAACAGGCCGATGATGATCACCAGGCTGGTGTCCTTGAACAGGGCGATGAACACGTTGACGATGCCCGGAATCACCAGCTTGAGCGCCTGCGGCAGAATCACCAGGCCCATCATCCGCCAGTAGCCCAGGCCCATGGCCGCAGCGGCCTCGTACTGGCCCTTGGGAATGGCCTGTAGGCCGCCACGCACCACTTCGGCGATGTAGGCGGACTGGAACAGGATCACCCCGATCAGTGCGCGCATCAGCTTGTCGAAGTGCATGCCCTCGGGCAGGAACAGCGGCAGCATCACCGAGGACATGAACAGCACGGTGATCAGCGGCACACCGCGCCAGAACTCGATGAAGGTGACGCAGATGACCTTGATCGCCGGCAGGTTGGAGCGTCGCCCCAGCGCCAGCAGGATGCCCAGCGGCAACGCCCCGGTGATGCCGACGGAGGCGATCACCAGCGTCAGCATCAGGCCGCCCCACTGGCTGGTGGCGACCACGCTCAGGCCGAACACGCCGCCATGCAGCAGGCTCCAGGCGATGAGCGGATAGAGCACCAGGAACGCCAGGCCGTACAGCGCCTTGCGCGGCATCTGCGGGACGAACAGCGGCGCCGCGCCGACGATCGCCAGCCACAGGGTGGTATCCACGCGCCAGCGCAGTTCGCTGGGGTAGAAGCCATACATGAACTGGCCGAAGCGCTGCTGGATGAACACCCAGCAGGCGCCCTCCTGGGTGCAGTCGGCACGGGTGCTGCCGACCCAGTTGGCATCGATGATCGCCCACTGCAGCAGCGGCGGCACCACCAGCCAGATCAGGTAGATCGCGAAGACGGTCAACAGGCTGTTGAACCAGTTGGAGAACAGGTTCGCCTTGAGCCAGCCCAGCACGCCAACGCTCATGCGCGGCGGCGGCAGGTCCGGTTTGAAAGTATGGGATTGCATGGCTGCTCCTTACCGCTCGGTCAGCGCGATGCGCTTGTTGTACCAGTTCATCAGCAGGGAAATGCTGATGCTGATGGCGAGGTAGACGCTCATGGTGATGGCGATCACCTCGATGGCCTGGCCGGTCTGGTTGAGCACCGTGCCGGCGAACAGCGAGACCATGTCCGGGTAGCCGATACCGGCGGCCAGCGACGAGTTCTTCGCCAGGTTCAGGTACTGGCTGGTCAGCGGCGGAACGATCACCCGCAGGGCCTGCGGGATGATCACCAGGCGCAGGGTGATGCCCGGACGCAGCCCCAGCGAGCGGGCGGCCTCGGTCTGGCCATGGCTGACGGCCATGATCCCGGAGCGCACGTTCTCGGCGATGAAGGCGGCGGTGTAGATGGTCAGTGCCAGGGTCAACGCCATCAGCTCGGGGATCATCACCCAGCCGCCACGGAAGTTGAAACCGGCCAGCTGCGGCACGCTCCATTGCAGCGGGTTACCGCCGACGAGCACGGCCAGGCCGGGAAGCACCACGATCAGCGCCAGCGAGGTCCACAGCAGCGGGAATATCTGGCCGGTGGCCTCACGCCGCTTCTTGGCCCAGCGCCCGAGAGCGACGATGCCGACGATGGTCGCCAGCAGCACCACGGCGAACAGCCCGAAGTTCTCCGACGGGCTCGGCGCAGGCAGGTAGAGGCCACGGCTGTTGAGAAAGAAGGTTTCACCCAGATCCAGACTCTGCCGGGGACCGGGCAGGGCGAGGAACACGGCGAAATACCAGAAGAGGATCTGCAGCAACGGCGGGATGTTGCGGAATATCTCGATGTAGACGGTGGCCAGCTTGTTGATCAGCCAGTTCGGCGACAGGCGCGCCACGCCAAGCAGGAACCCGAGAATGGAGGCCAGCACGATACCGATGACCGAGACCAGCAGGGTGTTGAGCAGCCCGATCACGAAGACGCGGACGTAGCTGTCGCTCTCGGTGTAATCGATCAGGTGCTGGGCGATGCCGAAGCCGGCACTGTTGTTGAGGAAAGCGAAGCCGGAAATGATCCCGCGCTTCTCCAGGTTGGCCTGGGTGTTCTGGAAGAGAAACCAGCCGAGCGCCACGACAGCGACAACGGCGATGATCTGGAACAGCCACGCGCGCACCTGCGGATCGTTCAGGAACGATCCTCGCGGGCGCGGGGCATTAGCAGTCGTTTGCATAACAACCCTCTTGGAAGCCCCGGCCACACGCAAGCCGGCCGGAGTTCACATCAGCGGAAACGACAGCGGCAGACCCCGAGAACCGGTCCATAGGCTGCTGCGCGCGAGCCTATGAACAGATTCCCGCCTGCCGCTGTGGACGGTCAACGCACCGGCGGTGCGTACTGCAGACCACCCTTGTTCCAAAGGGCGTTGAGACCACGCTCGATCTTCAGCTCGCTACCGGCACCCACGTTGCGGTCGAAGGACTCGCCGTAGTTACCGACCTGCTTGACGATCTGCACGGCCCAGTCTTTCGGCAGCTTGAGGTCCTTGCCGAACTCACCCTCGGCACCCAGCAGACGAGCGACGTCCGGGTTCTTGGTGGTCTTGGCGGTTTCTTCGACGTTGGCCGAGGTCACGCCCAGTTCTTCGGCGTTGAGCATGGCGAACAGGGTCCAGCGCACGATGTCGAACCACTCCTCGTCACCCTGGCGCACGACCGGGCCCAGCGGTTCCTTGGAGATGACTTCCGGCAGTACCACGTACTCGTCCGGGTTGGCCAGCTTGATGCGCTGCGCGTACAGCTGCGACTGGTCGGAGGTCAGCACGTCGCAACGGCCGGCTTCGACCGACTTGGCGCTCTCGTCGGAGGTATCGTAGGTGATGGGGGTGTACTTCATGCCGTTGGCACGGAAGTAGTCGGAGAGGTTCAGTTCGGTGGTGGTACCGGCCTGGATGCAGACGGTAGCGCCGTCCAGTTCCTTGGCACTGGAAACGCCCAGCTTCTTGTTCACCAGGAAGCCCTGGCCGTCGTAGTAGTTGGTGCCAGTGAAGTTCAGGCCCAGCGCCGAGTCGCGCGAGCTGGTCCAGGTGGTGTTACGCGACAGGATGTCGACCTCGCCGGACTGCAGCGCGGTGAAGCGCTCCTTGGCGGTCAGCGGGCTGTACTTGACCTTGGTAGCGTCACCGAAGACCGCGGCAGCAACAGCGCGGCAGACGTCGACGTCCAGACCCAGGTAGTTGCCTTTCTCATCTGCATAGGAGAAGCCCGGCAGACCGTCGCTGATACCGCACTGCACGAAGCCTTTCTTCTGCACGGCGTCCAGGGTGGCGCCCGCCTGAGCGAAGCCACTGACGCCAAGCACCGCAGCGGTGGTCAGCATAGCCAGGGTGGATTTCACCATCTTCATCAAAAACCTCCAGTTGCTCTTGTTGTGTTGGAGTCTCAGTCCGGCTTCCCAACCCTTTTGAGGTGCACGCCTCGCTGGCAGCAACGAGGTCGGCGAGAAACTCGGACGTCAGGCGGGAGTCTAGTCGGCAATGCCCTCTGCTGGCCAACTGCCCCTGCCCTGCCCATTGGTTGAACGGGCCAGAGACGGATCGTCATCCGCCTGGGCGGCGTGCCACCCGGACGGTCTACTAAGGAACCCCACACAGCAGATTCCTGCCTGTTGAGCAGTCGGCAATGGCACAGTGTTACCTTTGCCGCACTGCATCGTCAGTCCACATCTGCCTTAGCAAGCCCCGTACCAGCAGCCTGCAAAATGCAGGATGAACAAGGGTCAAGAGCAAAATGTTCACCCTTGCGACAACTTATTCACAGATTAGTCGAGACTGGCACATAGCGCCGCCCCAACATCGGGCACTCGCACCACACTGGAGCTACCAATGACCGCACCCATGATTCTGCAGCCCCCACAAACCGCCGACGCCAGTGTGATCTGGCTGCACGGGCTGGGGGCCGATCGCTACGATTTCCTGCCGGTCGCGGAGATGCTGCAGGAGCGGCTGGCAACCACCCGTTTCATCCTGCCGCAGGCCCCCACACGCCCGGTGACCATCAATGGTGGCTGGAGCATGCCCAGCTGGTACGACATCCTCGCCATGAGCCCGGCCCGCGCCATCGACCAGGCGCAACTGGAGGCCTCCGCCGACCAGGTCATCGCCCTGATCGAAGCCGAGCGGGAGAGTGGCATCGCCGCCGAACGCATCGTCCTGGCCGGCTTCTCCCAGGGCGGAGCGGTGGTGCTGCATACCGCCTTCCTGCGCTACGCCGAAACGCTCGGCGGCGTGCTGGCGCTGTCGACCTACGCCCCGACCTTCAGCGATGAAATGCAGCTGACGGATACAAAAAGACAACTGCCGGTGCTGTGTTTGCATGGCAAATTCGATGACGTGGTGACGCCCGACATGGGACGCGCCGCGCATGATCGCCTGCACGCCTGCGGGGTGCCGGTGCAATGGCGCGACTATCCGATGGCGCATGAGGTACTGCCGGAGGAGATTCGCGATATCGCCGACTGGTTGAGCCAGCTGCAAGCCGGCTGACCGAACCGAAGAGATGCACAATAAATGAGCACAGCGCCCCTGATTCGCACCCTGCAGGACATCGAGCAGATCGAGGCCGTCGCACTGAGCGAACGCGACCTGCCGCCGAGCACCTTCGAGCTGATCCGCCGGACGGCCAGTGCGCAACCCGATGCCCCGGCGCTGTCGTTCATTCTCCAGGGCAATGGCGAGGAAACCCCGCTGCGCCTGAGCTACGCCGAGCTGCTGGGCAAGCTCACCCAGACTGCCAACGCCTTCCACCGCCTGGGCCTGCGCCCGGGCAAGGCCGTGTCGTTCCTCCTGCCGAACCTGCCGCAGACCCACTACACCATCTGGGGCGGCGAAGCGGCCGGGATCGTCAACGCGATCAACCCGCTGCTCGATCCCGAGCATATCGCCGAGCTGATCCACGCCTCGGACTCCGAACTGCTGGTGACCCTCGCCCCCTTCCCCGGTACCGACCTGTGGGACAAGGTGCAGGCCCTGCGCGGGCAACTGCCCGAGCTGAAGGCGATTCTCTGCGTGGACATGGCCAACCTGCTGCCCGAGCCGCAACGCAGTGCGCTCAAGGCCCAGCGCGGCGCCTGGCCGGAAGGTGTGCTGGACTTCGACGAGACCATCGCCGCCTGCCCGAACGACCACCTGGAAAGCGGTCGCATCATCGCCGCGGACGACGTAGCCAGCTACTTCCACACCGGCGGCACCACCGGCACGCCCAAGCTCGCCCCGCACAGCCACGGCAACGAAGTGGCGATGGCCTACAGCATGAACCTGGTCACCCGCTTCGGTCCGGGCGACGTGACGCTCTGCGGCCTGCCGCTGTTCCACGTCAACGGCGTGGTGGTTACCGGCCTGGCTGCCTTCATCGGCGGTGCCGAGGTGCTGCTGGCGACGCCACAGGGCTATCGCAACACCACGCTGATCGGCAACTTCTGGAAAGTCATCGAGCGCCACCGAGTCAGCTTCTTCAGTGGCGTACCGACCATCTATGCCGGGCTGCTGCAGGTGCCCAGCGAAGGCCATGACCTGTCCTCGCTGAAGTACGCGCTGTGCGGTGCGGCGCCGATGCCGGTCGAGCTGATCCGTCAGTTCGAGGCCAAGACCGGCCTGACCCTGATCGAAGGCTACGGCCTGACCGAAGGCACCTGCGGCAGCTGCGCCAACCCGCCGGCCGGAGAACGGCGCCCGGGCTCCATCGGCCTGCGCATGCCCTACTGCGAGGTGAGCATCAAGGTCCTCGACGATCAGGGCCGCTACCGGCGTGACGCCGCGCAGAACGAGATCGGCAACCTGTGCATCCGTGGCGCGACGGTGTTCAAGGGCTACCTGCAGACGAGCAAGAATGCCGGCATCTGGGTCGACGGTGACTGGTTCAACACCGGCGACCTCGGCCGCGTCGATGCCGATGGCTACATCTGGCTGACCGGCCGCAGCAAGGACCTGATCATCCGTGGCGGGCACAACATCGATCCGCAGATGATCGAGGAGGCGCTGCACAAGCACCCCGCCGTGGCCATGGCCGCAGCCGTCGGCAAACCGGACGAGAAAGCCGGCGAGCTGCCGGTGGTCTACGTGCAACTGAAACCCGGCAACCAGGCCAGCGAGGCGGAACTGCTGGAGCACGCGGCGGCGCACATTCCCGAACGCGCGGCCATCCCCAAGAACGCCTGGATCGTCGACGCCATCCCGTTGACCGCAGTGGGCAAGACGTTCAAGCCGGCACTGCGCTTCGACGCCATCGCCCGCGTCTACCAGAGTGACCTCGCCGAGCTGCATCCCGCCATCCGCGTCGAGGTGCTGAGCGATGACCAGGCCGGGCAGCTGGCCCACGTCCATGTGCCGAACCAGGACGAGGCGCTGGCATCGGCCATCGGCGAGCGTCTGGCCGGCTACGCCGTCGGCCACCGCATTCATTTCGCGCCGTGATCTCGAGCACACACGAACAGGCATCAGTTAACAGCTTCGCACCGAGGTACAACCATTGGTCGGTGAGGCTTTGCCCGAGCATTGCCAGGTCTGCGACCCGAGAATAATGTCGAAGACTATTCGTGGACATGACAGGGAGCGTTGGTTTTGCCTTCCGGCCTTATTGCCCGGTCTGGCACGACGAGATCGCGATGAAATCGGCGCACTGGCAGGCAGACCTGCAGCAAGTTCAGCAACTGCGGCTGTTTCACAATGTCGCGGCCAGCAGCCTCGATCAGCTGCTGCGGGAGTTTCGTGCCTGTGAGCTGGAAGCAGGCGAAGTCCTGCTCTCCCCCTTCAATCGCAACCAACACCTCTACCTGCTGATTTCAGGCCAGTTGCGCGTCTACCTCGGCTCACTGGACAACCAGGCCGTGAGCACCCTGGAAGTGGGCGACTGCGCAGGCGAGATCAGCTTCATCGACAACGAGCACCCTTCCGCCTATGTGGTGGCCGAGCGTCCCTCGGTCGTCCTGCGCCTGCACCGTGAGTCGCTGATCGCCCTGTTCCAGCAATCGCCGCAGCTGATGCATAACCTGCTGGAGCTGCTCTGCGAACGGGTTCGCCAGGGCAACCGGCAGATTCTCGACAGCGAGCAGAATGCCAATATCGACACCCTCACCGGCTGCTTCAACAGGCGCTGGCTGGAGCATGTGTTCGAGCGCGAGAGCACCCGCTGCGCCTTCAACGACGAGCCGATGTCGCTGCTGATGCTGGATGTCGACCACTTCAAGGCCTACAACGACCAGCATGGCCACCTGGCCGGCGACTACGCCCTGTGCCTGGTCGCCCACACCCTGCGCAACCAGCTCCGCCCCAAGGACAGCCTGATTCGCTTCGGCGGCGAGGAATTCGTCATCCTGCTGCCGGAGATCGCCGATCAGGATGCCCGCACCATCGGCGAACGACTGCGTGCCAGCCTGGAGCAGATCGACTCGTTCTACTCGCCGGTCGGCGTGCTGCCGGGCGTCACCATCTCCATCGGCCTGGCGCAGATGCGGCACAGCGACAGCCTGTCGGGGCTCATCGCCCGCGCCGACGCCGCGCTGTACCAGGCCAAGCAGCAGGGGCGCAACTGCCTCTGCGGCTGAATCGCCCCCGCACACGCCCGCGCCAGAACTTCCCTGCTAGAGTGCCCGGCATAACAACACGCCTGGATGGCCACTCATGCGCAAACTCCTGCTCGCCCTGTTGCTCCTCGTTCCCCTCTCCGCCCTGGCCGTTCTCGGCCTGCCGTCGCTGCTCGACGCGAAGATGAACAGCGTCGCCAGCCCGCCGCCCTACAGCACCAGCGCCAGCGCGCAGAAACTGCACCAAGGCCTGTTCGTCGCCGACCTGCACGACGACGCCCTGCTCTGGGAGCGCGACCTGCTCAAGCGCTACGACTACGGGCACTCGGACCTGCCGCGCATGCTCGAGGGGCGTCTCGGCCTGCAGGTGTTCTCCACCGTGACCAAGACCCCGCGTGGGCTGAACATGGAGAGCAATGGCGCCGACAGCGACAACATCACCCTGCTGGCGATGGCCCAGCGCTGGCCACGGGAAACCTGGAGCAGCCTGCTGCAGCGCGCCTTGTACCAGGCGCAGAAACTGCGCGACGCCGCGGCCGGCAGCGACGGGCGCCTGGTGCTGATCCGCAGCCGCGAGGACCTCGCCGGCTTCATCGCCGCCTGGCAGCAGGACCCTCGCCGCGTCGCCGGGCTGCTGGCCACCGAGGGCCTGCAACCCATCGAGGGCAAGCTGGAGAACATCGACGTGCTGTACGACGCCGGCTTTCGCATCGCCGGCCTCACGCACTTCTTCGACAACGAAGTCGGCGGCTCGGCCCATGGCCTGAACAAGGGCGGCCTGACACCGCTGGGGCGTCAGGTGATCGCACGCCTGGAAGAAAAGGCCATGCTGGTGGACCTGGCCCACGCCTCGCTCCCACTGATCGATGACGTGCTGGCCATGGCCACGCGCCCGGTGCTGGTGTCCCATACGGGTGTCGAAGGCACCTGCCCCGGCACACGCAACCTCAGCGACAAGCATATCCAGGCCATTGCCGCCAAAGGCGGGGTCATCGGCATCGGCTACTGGAGCACCGCCGTGTGCGACACCTCGGTCGCGGCCATCGTCAAGGCCATCCGCTACACCGTCGACCAGGTCGGGGTCGAGCATGTCGCCCTCGGCTCGGACTTCAACGGCACCGTGCATACGCCGTTCGACGTGACCGGCCTGGCGCAGATCACCGAAGGCCTGCAGCAGGCCGGCTTCGATGACAGCGCTATCGCCGCGATCATGGGCGGCAACGTGCAGCGCCTGCTGCTGGCCAGCCTGCCGGAGCAATGAGGCGCTGACCACTCGGTCCCCTTGACAGACGCGAGCGAAGCACTTCGCCACGCTCGCGTCTTGCATTACACTGGCGAGCGTTCACTCCTTAACCAGTCGATGAGAAGCCCGTGCTCAAAGCACTCAAGAAAATGTTCGGCAAGGCCGAAGACGAGCAGCCACAAGCGTCCCCCGTAGCAGCGCCCAGCCCGGCCCGCGGCACAGACGACAAGCGCTCCCGCAAGAACAAACCCGCCCGTGCCGCCAGCGACAACGCCGGCACGCCCAGCCCGCAGCAGCAACCACGCCCCGCCAAGGCCGACAAGCCCCGTCGCGAACGCCCGGCCAAGCCGGTGGACACCTGGAAGCTGGAAGACTTCGTGGTCGAGCCCGCCGAAGGCAAGGTGCGCTTCCATGACTTCAGGCTCGCGCCCGAGCTGATGCATGCCATCCACGACCTGGGTTTCCCCTACTGCACACCGATCCAGGCCGGCGTCCTCGGTTACACCCTCAAGGGCCAGGATGCCATCGGCCGCGCCCAGACCGGCACTGGCAAGACCGCCGCGTTCCTCATCTCGATCATCACCCAGCTGCTGCAGACCCCGGCGCCGAAAGAGCGCTACATGGGCGAACCGCGCGCGCTGATCATCGCGCCGACCCGCGAGCTGGTGGTACAGATCGCCAAGGACGCCGCCGAGCTGACCAAGTACACCGGGCTCAACGTTATGAGCTTCGTCGGCGGCATGGACTTCGACAAGCAGCTCAAGCAGCTGGAGTCGCGCTTCTGCGACATCCTCGTGGCCACCCCGGGCCGTCTGCTGGACTTCAACCAGCGCGGCGAGGTGCACCTGGACATGGTCGAGGTGATGGTCCTCGACGAAGCCGACCGCATGCTCGACATGGGCTTCATCCCGCAGGTGCGCCAGATCATCCGCCAGACGCCGATGAAGGGTGACCGCCAGACCCTGCTGTTCTCCGCCACCTTCACCGAAGACGTGATGAACCTGGCCAAGCAGTGGACGGTCAACCCGGCCATCGTCGAGATCGAGCCGGAGAACGTCGCCAGCGACACCGTCGAGCAGCACGTCTACGCCGTCGCCTCCAGCGACAAGTACAAGCTGTTGTACAACCTGGTCACGCAGAACGCCTGGGACCGGGTGATGGTCTTCGCCAACCGCAAGGACGAAGTGCGCCGCATCGAGGAACGCCTGACCCGCGACGGCGTCAGCGCCGCGCAGATGTCCGGTGACGTGCCGCAGCACAAGCGCATCAAGGTGCTCGAAGGCTTCCGTGCCGGACACATCCGCGTACTGGTCGCCACTGACGTGGCCGGTCGCGGCATCCACGTCGACGGCATCAGCCACGTGATCAACTTCACCCTGCCGGAAGACCCGGACGACTACGTGCACCGCATCGGTCGTACCGGCCGCGCCGGCACCAGCGGCACCTCGATCAGCTTCGCCGGCGAGGACGACGCCTTCGCCCTGCCGCCCATCGAAGAACTGATCGGGCGCAAGATCCAGTGCGAGATGCCGCCGGACGAGCTGCTCAAGGCCGTGCCGCGCAAGCACTGAAGCGACGGCGAGCGAACAAAGGCGAAGCCTGTGGCTTCGCCTTTTTCATTTGACCCCATCGAACGACACGACATGCAGCACTGCGACTACCTCATCATCGGCGGCGGTATCGCCGGCGCCTCCACCGGCTACTTTCTCGCCGGCCACGGCAAGACCATCGTCCTGGAGCGCGAGGCGCAACCGGGCTACCACTCCACCGGGCGCTCGGCCGCGCTCTACACCGTGGCCTACGGCACGCCTCAGGTGCGCGCACTGACCGCCGCCAGCCGCGCCTTCTACGACGCGCCACCCGCTGGCTTCAGCGACCACCCGCTGCTCACCCCGCGTGGCGAACTGGTGGTGGATTTCAGCGGCGATGCGGCCGAGCTGCAGCGCCAGTTCGAGCAGGCGCGCCAACAGGTCGCCGAGGCTCGCCTGCTCAGCGCCGAGCAGGCCTGCGCCATGGTGCCGGTGCTGCGTCACGAACGGGTCCGGGGGGCGCTGTACGACCCCAGCGCCGCCGACATCGATACCGCCGCCCTGCACCAGGGCTACCTGCGCGGCATCCGTCAGCAGGGTGGCGAAATACACTGCGACCGCGAGGTGCTGGCGATCAGCCGCAGCGCCGAGGGCTGGCAGGTGGATTGCGCGGGGCAACGCTACAGCGCCACGCTGCTGATCAACGCCGCCGGCGCCTGGTGCGACCAGATCGCCCAGCTGGCCGGGCTGCCCGGCATCGGCCTGCAACCCAAACGACGCGCCGCCTTCACCTTCCAAGCCGGCGAGGGCATCGACTGCCAGAACTGGCCGGCGCTGGTCAGCCTGGACGAATCCTTCTACTTCAAGCCCGATGCCGGCCTGCTGCTGGGTTCACCGGCCAATGCCGACCCGGTGGCAGCCCACGACGTGCAGCCGGAAGAGCTGGACATCGCCCTCGGCATCCACCAGATCGAAACCCATACCAGCCTGCAGATTCGCCGCCCGGAGCACACCTGGGCCGGCCTGCGCAGCTTCGTTGCCGATGGCGACCTGGTCGGCGGCTTCGATGCGCAGGCGGCGGGCTTCTTCTGGGTCGCCGCACAGGGCGGCTACGGCATCCAGACCAGCGCGGCCATGGGCCAGGCCTGCGCCGCGCTGATCCGCAAGCAGCCGCTGCCGGAACAGCTGATCGCCGCCGGCCTGACCGCCGCCATGCTCAGCCCGCAGCGGCTGCTCGGCTGACGCCTCATCAGGTTTCCACGCCTGGCTCGACGGGACGTTCGGCGGATGGTTCGTCGTGCGGCCTGTCGCTGCCCTCCTCCTCGGCCTCGGCCTTGCCCAGGGCGCGGTTGGTGGAGTCCTGCAAGGCGTCCACCTGGCGGTTGACCTCGTCCACCACCTCTCCGACCGAGCCCTCGATCAACGCCTGCGCTTCCTTCTTCGCCTCGTCGGCCAGTTTCTGCGCCGACTGCTCGGCGGCCTCGCAGCCGGCCAGGGTGAACACAATGGCGCCCAAGGCAGCGAATGCCAGGGGACGTTTGCGGCAGCTATTCATCAGTGATTCTCCAGTTTCGGGCTGCCTCCGAGCACGCCAGCGGCGTGGCCGGGGCGAGCATCAATGTTCGTGTGGCTGCGATTGGCCACGGGTCTTGTACAGCGACAGCGCCACGCCACCGACCAGCAGGCCGAGGGTCACGCTGAGGGAGACGGCCGCCGGGATCTTGCCGATGATGCCCACCAGGAAGATCTTCGTGCCGATGAACACCAGCACCAGGGCCAGTGCGTACTTGAGATAGGCAAAGCGGTGGATCAGCGCGGCCAGGGCGAAATACAGGGCGCGCAGGCCGAGGATGGCGAAGATGTTCGAGGTGTAGACGATGAACGGATCCTGGGTGATGGCGAAGATCGCCGGCACGCTGTCGATGGCGAACACCAGGTCGGCACACTCGATCAGGATCAGCGCGAGGAACAGCGGCGTCACCCACAGCACGCGGCGTCCGTTGCCATCGTCCTGGCGCACGAAGAAGCGCTGGCCGTGCAGGCCGTCGGTCACGCGCAGGTGCTTGCGCAGGAACCTGACCAGCAGGTTGTTCTGCAGGTCCGGTGCGTCGTCCAGCCTGGAGAACAGCATCTTCACTCCGGTGAAGAACAGGAACGCACCGAACAGGTAGAGCACCCAGCTGAATTCATGGATCAGCGCCGCACCCAGGCCGATCATGATCGCGCGCAGCACCAGCACCCCCATGATTCCCCAGAACAGCACCTTGTGCTGGTACTGCCGCGGGATCGCCAGGAAGCTGAAGATCATGGCCATGAGGAACACGTTGTCCATCGACAACGATTTTTCGATCAGGAAGCCGGTGAGGTAATCCATGCTGGCGTCGCCGCCCTTCTGGAAGAACACCCAGACGCCGAACAGCAGGCCGGCGCTGATGTAGCCGGCGGACAGCAACAGGCTCTCGCGCACGCCGATCTCGCGATTGTCGCGATGCAGCACGCCAAGGTCGAAGGCCAGCAGGGAGATGACGACAGCGATGAAGACCAGCCACAACCAGGTGGCCGTACCGAGGAAGTCGGCGAAGAGGAACGGTTCGAGGGCAGTCATGAGCCCCTCCTACAGTCAGATTGAACAGACTGTGATTCCGACATCGCGGTGTTAACCGCCAGAGGGGCCCGGCATCACGGGCGCCAATATATTCAGGCCGTGAACGCCGCTCAACGGGACGAGCTTTGCAAATTATTTCCTGCCAGCGGCATCCGCCTCACGCGCGGGAGACGCCCGCCAGAGCGGCCGCCAGCAGCTCTCAGAACAGCCTGTACTGCCCGTCCAGCAGGCGCTCGAAGTCGCCACCGACGAACGGCAGGATGGCATCGGCCACCGGCTTCAGCTGGCGGCTGATGTAATGCTCGTAGTCGACGGGTGACAGCAGGCGCTCCAGCGGTTGCGGCCCGCCCCTGGTGATCAGGTAGCTGATCCAGCCGCCGCGCTGGTACTGCAGCGGCCTGCCCAGGTGCTGGTTGTGCTCGTCGGCCAGGCGCGCGGCGCGCACGTGCGGCGGCACGTTGCGCTGGTAGTCGTCGAGGCGCCGGCGCAGGCGCTTGCGATAGACCAGCAGTTCATCCAGCTCACCGTCCAGGGTGCGCTCCACATAGTCGCGCACGTACGCCTCGTAGGGCTCGCCGGCGAAGACCAGCCGGTACAGCTCCTGCTGGAAGCGCTGCGCCAGCGGCGACCAGTCGGTGCGCACCGTTTCCAGGCCCTTGAACACCATGCGCTCGGCGCCAGCGGCGTCGCGCACCAGGCCGGCATAGCGCTTCTTGCTGCCCTCTTCGGTGCCACGGATGGTGGGCATCAGAAAGCGCCGGTAGTGGGTCTCGAACTGCAGCTCCAGCGCACTGTCCAGCCCGTACGCGTGCTGCAGGTGCTCGCGCCACCAGGCATTCACGCGGGCCACCAGCGCGCGGCCGATGCGCGCCGCCTCGTCCTCGTCATGCGCCCGACCGAGCCAGACGAAGGTGGAGTCGGTATCGCCATAGATCACCGCGTGCCCCTCGGCCTCGATCAGCTCGCGGGTACGTTTCATGATCTGGTGCCCGCGCAGGGTGATGGACGACGCCAGGCGCGGGTCGAAGAACCGGCAGCCACTGGAGCCAAGCACACCGTAGAAGGCGTTCATGATGATCTTCAGCGCCTGCGACAGCGCCGCATTGCCGTCGCGCTTGGCCGTCTCGCGCCCCTGCCACACGCGCTCGACGATGCTCGGCAGGCAGTGCTGCGTGCGCGAGAAGCGCGCGCCACGAAAGCCTTCCACCGAATGCGCGTCGTCCGGGCGCTGCAGGCCTTCGACCAGCCCCACCGGATCGATCAGGAAGCTGCGGATGATCGACGGATACAGGCTCTTGTAGTCCAGCACCAGCACCGAGTCGTAGAGCCCCGGACGCGAATCCATGACGAAACCGCCCGGGCTGTTCTCGCCACGGATGTCACCAAGGTTGGGCGCGACGAAGCCGAGGCGATGCATCGGCGGCAGGTACAGGTGGGTGAACGCCGCGACCGAGCCACCACTGCGATCGGCGGCCAGGCCGGTGACGCTGGAGCGCTCCAGCAGGAAGGCGAGCAGTTCGGTGTGGGCGAAGATGCGCGTGACCAGCTCGCAGTCCTTGAGGTTGTAGTGCGCCAGCGCCGGCCTGTCCTCGTCGAACATGCGCTGGATCTCGTCCATGCGTGCATAGGGTGTGTCGATCGCCTTGCCCTCGCCCAGCAGGGTCTGCGCCACCGCTTCCAGGCTGAACGAAGGGAAGCTCCAGGTGGCCGAGCGCAAGGCTTCGATGCCGTCGATGATCAGCCGCCCGGCCGCCTCGGCGAAGTAGTGCTGGCTGCTGTTGTGCTGACGCCAGCCGAGCACGTCGCCACCACGCCCCAGGCGTAGCGGCACCTTGAGCTGCTCGGCGTGCTCGCGCAGCACGCGCAGGTCGAACTGCACCAGGTTCCAGCCGATGATCGCGTCGGGGTCATGCCGCTCCAGCCAGGCATTCAGGCACTCGAGCAGCGCCTTGCGGCTGTCGCAGTAGTCGAGGTCGAAGTCGACGCCGCTGGCGTCACCGTTGGCCGGGCCGAGCATGTAGACCTGACGCTGGCCACAGCCCTCCAGGGCGATGGAGTACAGCTCGCCACGGGCGCTGGTCTCGATATCCAGCGAGACCAGGCGCAGGCGCGGGCGGTAGTCGGCGGCCGGCCTGAGCGACTTGCACAGCAGGCTGCCGTCCGCCTGTTCGACCCCCTCGAAGGCGACGCTGGCGGTGATGAAGCGTTCCATCAGGTAACGCTCCGGCGGACGGATATCAGCCTCGTAGACATCCACGCCGACCTGGCGCAGCTTCTTCTCCAGTTGCAGCAACTGGCGGTACTGACGGCAATACAGGCCCAGCACCGGGCGCTGGCGGAAATCACGCAGGGCCAGCTCGCGCAGCTCGGCGCCCTGTTCATTACGCAACAACGGCTCGGCCCAGGCGCGCTGCTCGACTGGAATGAACGCCACCGACTCCTGCAACGGCAGGCGCACCTGTAGCGGGCCGGCATCGGTCGCCAGCCAGAAGGCCACCTCGGTGCCTTGCGGCGTATCGCGCCAATGGCGGCTGAGCACGAAGCCTTGTCGGGGTTGGGTCATCGGGAATGGGCTGCGGATTCAAACTCGGTGCTTACGTGCTACGTGTGGGAGGGGCTTGAGCCGCGACCGTCGCCGCTAAAGCGCCTCCCACAGGGCGTGCACTTCAAATGGCCGGCCATTCTACGCCAGCGGTTACAATGGCGCCTTTTTCAGGAGGGACGCGATGAGCGACACCCTGCCCTACGGCACTCTCGACGCGTCCTACCAGGCTGCCGGCGGTATCGATGGCCTGCGCCGGCTGGTCGACGACTTCTACCGGTTGATGGACGAACGTCCCGAGGCCGCTGCCCTGCGCGCCCTGCATCCGGCCGACCTGAGCGCGTCGCGGGACAAGCTGGCGTGCTTTCTCAGCGGCTGGCTGGGCGGGCCGCGCCTGTTCGCCGAGAAATACGGCAGCATCAGCATTCCGGCCTTCCATTCGCAGTGGCCGATCGACCAGGCCCTGGCCGAGAGCTGGCTGAGCTGCATGGCCGGCGCCATCGCCCTGCAGGGCTATGCGCCGGCATTCGCCGACTACCTGCTGAGGCAACTGCGCGTGCCTGCCGAACGCTCGGTGCAGGCCAGTCAGAATCGTCATCGCAAGGAAAACCCGACATGAGCAACGAACTGATCATCGAAGACCTGCAACCCGGCGACGGCAAGGCCGTGATCAAGGGCGCCCTGATCACCACCCAGTACCGTGGCTGGCTGGCCGACGGCAGCGAGTTCGACTCGTCATTCTCGCGCGGCAAGCCGTTCCAGTGCGTGATCGGCACCGGGCGGGTGATCAAGGGCTGGGACCAGGGCCTGATGGGCATGCAGGTCGGTGGCAAGCGCAAGCTGCAGGTGCCGGCGCATCTGGGTTACGGCGAACGCAGCGTCGGCTCGATCCCTGCAAACGCCGACCTGACCTTCGAGATCGAACTGCTGGAAGTGCTGACCCGCGATGACTGACGCGCCCCTCGCCACCCTGCGCCAGCACCTGTTGCAGGCGCTGCACAACCCGCCCGGCGACGAGACCCGGCGGCTGTTCCATGGCCGTGGCCGTTGCTGGCCGGGGTTGGAGCAGATCACCGTCGACTGGCTGTCGGGCATCGTCCTGGTCATGCTGTTCCGCGAGCCGGATGCCGCCCTGCGCCCGTTGCTGCTGGAACTGCTGGACACGCCAGAGTGGCAGGCCAGCGGCGCCCGTGGCCTGCTGCTGCAGCATCGCTACGTGCACGGCAGCAAGAGTGAATGGTTGGCCGGCGAGGAGCAGGCGCAGTGGACGATCCGCGAGGACGGCCTGCGCTACCTGCTCGACCTGGGCAGCAAACAGAACAGCGGCCTGTTCCTCGACATGCGCCTGGGCCGCCAGTGGGTGCGCCAGCAGGCGGCCGGCAAGCGCGTGCTCAACCTGTTCGCCTACACCTGCGGCTTCTCCGTGGCAGCCATTGCCGGCGGTGCGACGCGGGTGGTCAACCTGGACATGGCGCGTGCCGCCCTGACCCGTGGACGCGACAATCACCGCCTCAACCAGCACGACCTGAGCCAGGTGGAGTTTCTCGGCCACGAGCTGTTCAAGTCCTGGGGCAAGGTGCGCAAGAGCGGGCCTTACGACCTGATCATCATCGACCCGCCGAGCTTCCAGAAAGGCAGCTTCGCCCTCACCCAGGACTACGCCCGCATCCTCCGTCGCCTGCCGGAGCTGCTCGGCGAACGGGGTACGGTACTGGCCTGCGTCAATGACCCGGACACCGGCCCGGACTTCCTCATCGCCGGCATGGCCGCCGAGGCGCCACAGCTGCGTTTCGTCGAGCGCCTGGACAACCCGCCGGAGTTTCCCGACATCTCGCCGGAAAGCGGCCTGAAGGCACTGGTGTTCGAGCGGTAGCCAGGTGCAACCCGGCGCCCTGCCCCCCGGAAGCATCCGGGCCACGCCGAGCATCGGCCCCGACTTAGCAGCCTGCTAGCGAATGCCCAGGCGCTTGGCCAGGCGGCTGAGGTTGGCTCGATCCACCCCCAGCTCACGCGCCGCATCGGCCCACTTGCCATGATGACGCGCCAGGCACTGTTCGATCAGCTGGCGCTGGAAGGCGTCCACCGCCGTGCGCAGCTCCAGGCCTGCCGGCACCGGCGCTGCACTGGCCAGCGTCGCCTCCACGACGCTGCTCACCGCCCCGGTCGGCAGGTCCAGGTCCTGCACCTCCAGGCTGAGAATGCGCGGCCGCTCGTCATGCCGCGCCAGCGCCTTGATCGCGGCACGGCCCACCAGATGCTCCAGCTCGCGCACGTTGCCCGGCCAGTCATGCGCCAGCAGCGCCTTCTGCGCCTCGGCCGCCAGGCGCAGGCTGCGCAAGCCGAGACGCGCGCGATTCTCTTCGAGGAAATACCCCGCCAGCAGCAGCACGTCACGGCCGCGCTCACGCAGCGGCGGCACAGGCAGCGGGTAGACACTCAGGCGGTGGTACAGATCGGCGCGAAAACGCCCGGCGCGTACCTCGGCGGCGAGGTCACGGTTGGTGGCGGCGATCACCCGCACGTCGACACGATGCTCGCGGTCCGAGCCGACCCGCTGCAGCTGCCCGCTCTGCAACACGCGCAGCAGCTTGGCCTGCACCGCCAGTGGCAGCTCGCCGACCTCGTCGAGGAACAGGCTGCCGCCGTCGGCCAGCTCGAACTTGCCACTGCGCTCGTTCACCGCGCCGGAGAAGGCGCCACGCACGTGGCCGAACAACTCGCTTTCCACCAGCGAATCGGGCAGCGCAGCGCAGTTGAGGCTGACCAGCGGCCGCCGCGCACGCGGTGACGCGGCATGAATGGCCTCGGCCACCAGCTCCTTGCCGACGCCGGTTTCGCCGGTGATCAGCACGGTGAGCTGGCTGTCGCCCACCAGGCGAATCTCATCCTGCAGCTTGCGCAACGCCGCACTCTGCCCCACCAGCTCTCGCGGTTGCTGACGTGCCTGCTTGTACAGCTCGGTGAGCTGGCGCTCGGTCTCGACGCGCTGGGCCAGGCCGCTGATGCGCTCGCTGGCCTTGACCGTGGCGGCCGCCAGGCTGGCGAACGCATCCAGGCTGTCCAGGTCGACGCGCGCGAAACTCGAAGGGTCGAGCGCGTCCAGCGTCAGCAGGCCCCATAGCTGGTCATCCAGGTACAGCGGACAGCCCAGGCAGTCGTGCACCTCCAGATGACCGTGCAGGCCGTCGACCAGCCCATCGTAGGGGTCGGGCAAGCCACAGTCGGCGGCGAACCGGGTCGGGCCACGATGTTCCACCAGTGCCGCCAGGCGGGGATGCTCACTGATCCTGAAACGCCGCCCCAGGGTATCGGCACTCAGCCCCTCCACCGCCACCGGCAACAGCAGTTCGCCATCGAACTTGAGCAGCGCCACCGCATCGCAGGGGAACAGCCGGCGCAATGCGGCCAGCAAGCGCCGGTAGCGCTCGCCATCGTCCAGTTCGCGGGACAGGTCGGCGACCAGGGGGATCAGCGTTTCGAGCAAGGGATTAGTGGTCATATCGACTACCAGAAGTCTTTATGACACAAGAAGAGTTGCTGTCATAAATACCGCAAAACATATAAGCCATTGATTTTAAACAAAAAAATAAATGGCACGCTTAATGGAATGAATAGAGCGCTAACGCTAGCACGTCGGCAATGGCCAGACGAGCCACCCCGGCGCCTTTATTTGCCTTGCGGAGACCCTCCCCATGCTCACCACCACCCAACGCGACCTGATCAAAGCCACCGTCCCGCTTCTGGAAAGCGGTGGCGAAGCGCTGACCACTCACTTCTACCGGATGATGCTCAGCGAGTTTCCGCAGGTGCGCCCGCTGTTCAACCAGGCCCATCAGGCCAGCGGCGATCAGCCCCGCGCCCTGGCCAACGGCGTGCTCATGTACGCCCGTCACATCGACCGCCTCGAGGCCCTGGGACCGCTGGTCAAGCAGGTGGTGAACAAGCACGTCGCCCTGCAGATCCTGCCGGAGCATTACCCTATCGTCGGTAGCTGCCTGCTGCGCGCCATCCGCGAAGTGCTGGGCGCCGAAGTCGCCACCGATGCGGTGATCGACGCCTGGGCCGTGGCCTACCAGCAACTGGCCGACATCTTCATCGGCGCCGAGGAACAGCTGTACCAGCAGAACGCCGCAGCCCCCGGCGGCTGGCGTGGCGCGCGCCGCTTCCGGGTGGCTCGCAAGGTCGGCGAGAGCGACGAGATCACCTCCTTCCACCTGGTACCGGTCGATGGCGGGCCCCTGCTCGACTACCTGCCGGGCCAGTACATCGGCATGCGCCTGCTGCTGGACGGCGAGGAGGTCCGCCGCAACTATTCGCTGTCGACCCTGGCCAACGGCCGCGAGTACCGCATCAGCGTCAAGCGCGAAGTGGGCGGGCGCGTCTCCAACCACCTGCACGACAACGTCCGGGAAGGCGATGAGCTGGACCTGTTCCCACCTGCCGGCGACTTCTCCCTGAGCGAGTCGGACAAACCGCTGGCACTGATCACTGCCGGCGTGGGCATCACGCCGGCGCTGGCGATGCTCGACGCGGCGCGCCACTCCGGGCGGCCCATCCATTTCATCCACTGCGCGCGCAATGCGGACGTGCACGCCTTCCGCGACTGGGTCGACGCACAGGTCGCCGAGCACCCGCAGATCCGCCACTACGTCTGCTACAGCGAGCCAGGCGCCGCTGACCAGGCCGATGCCACCGGCTACCTCAGCCAGGAGCTGCTCGAGCAGTGGCTGCCCGCCGAACGCGACCTGGACGCCTACTTCCTCGGCCCCAAACCCTTCATGGCCCAGGTCAAGCGCCATCTGCAGGCACTGGGCGTACCGGATGAACAGAGCCGCTACGAGTTCTTCGGCCCGGCTTCGGCACTGGACAGCTGATCAATCAGGAGGTGAATCATGTACCCGCTCAATCTTCCACCCTTACAGATCCTGCTGCTGTCCACCCGCCTACTCTGGGCCGGCCTGCTGCTTCTGATCCTGGGCCTGGTCGCGGCCTACGGCCTGGACAAGCAGCTGAGCCTGGCCGCGCTGGTACTGGCACACAGCCTGACGCTGATCGGCCCGAGCGTGCTGAAGATCGGCTACGTGCTGCGCCTGATCGCCCAGGCGCGGCTGGCAGAAGGAGCGGGTACGCATGCAATTGCTTGATCGCAAACAGGCGCTGGCGGTGCTGCCGCTCTGGCGCCTGGGCTTTCGCGCCTTCTTCCTCGCCGGAGCCGTCTTCGCCCTGCTCGCCATCGCCCTCTGGGCCCTGGCCTTGCAGGGTGCGGTGAGCCTCGTGGCGGTGCCCGGCGGCATGCTGGCCTGGCACCGCCACGAGATGCCGTTCGGCTTCGCCCTGGCGATCATCGCCGGCTTCCTGCTTACGGCCGTACAGAACTGGACGGGGCGCCCCGGCCTCAGCGGGCGGCCACTGATCGCCCTGTTCGGGCTGTGGCTGGCAGCACGCCTGGCCTGGTTCGTGCCCGTGCCGCCGGCTATCCTGATCGGCCTGCAACTGGCCTTCGTCGGCCTGTTCATCGCGCAGATGGCGCGCCAGCTGATCAACGCCAGGCAGCGCAACAACTACCCGATCCTGCTGGTGCTGGCCCTGCTCGCCCTGTGCCAGTCACTGACCCTCGCCGGCCTGGCGCAGGGCGACGACGACCTGCAACGTCGCGGGGCACTGGCCGCCCTGTGGCTGATCGCCGTGCTGCTGAGCCTGATCGGCGGGCGGGTGATCCCCTTCTTCACCCAGCGCGGCCTGGGCCGCATCGAAGCCTTCGCCCCCCATCCCTGGCAGGACCGCGCGCTGCTGCTCGGTGGCGTGCTGGCCGCCGCGCTGAATGCCAGCGGATACGGCCTGCAGGCGCAGCCCTGGCTGGCCACGCTGTTCGTCGGCCTGGCCACGCTGCACGGCCTGCGCCTGTGGCGCTGGTACCTGCCCGGCATCTGGCGCGTGCCGTTGCTCTGGTCGCTGCACCTGGCCTATGCCTGGCTGCTGCTGGCCGCCCTCGGCATGGCAGCCTGGCACCTGGGCTGGCTGCCCCAGGCCAGCCTGGCCAGCCACGCACTGGCAGTGGGGGCGATGGGTGGGTTGATCCTGGCGATGATGGCGCGGGTCAGCCTCGGGCATACCGGGCGTCCGCTGCAGCCTCCCAGGGCCATGGCCTGGGCCTTCGCCCTGCTCAACCTGGGTGCACTGCTCCGGGTCGCGGCCGGCGGCGACTGGCTGTGGCTGGCGGCGCTGTGCTGGGGGATGGCGTTCGCCCTGTTCAGCCTGAACTACGCGCCCATGCTGTGCCGGGCGCGGCTGGACGGGCATCCCGGCTGAACGGCAACGCCGAAACGTCTCACTCGACCAGGGTGCAGGCCATCACCAGGGCGTCTTCGCGACCACCCACGGCCGGGTAGTAGTCGCGGCGGCGCCCCACTTCGTTGAAGCCGAAACGCTCGTACAGGCGGTAGGCCCCCTGGTTGCTGGCACGCACTTCGAGGAAACACTCGCGCCCGCCCAGCTCGTGGGCCTCCCTCATCAGGTGCTCGAGCAGGCACAGGCCCAGGCCACGGCCCTGGCTTTCGGGCTTGACGGTGATGTTGAGCAGGTGCGCTTCATCGAGGATCAGGTTGATCACGCCATGACCGACCTGCTGACCGCCTTCGAACATCAGCCAGCAGTTGTAGGACTTCAGCGCGTCGCTGAAGATGCCGCGCGTCCACGGGTGGCTGAAGGCGGCGTACTCCACTTTCAGCACGGCATCGAGATCCGCCTCGGTCATCGGGCGGAAGGAAATCGCATCGCTCATGGGGCGTCACTCGGGCGCAAAGGTGGGATTCTCAGGAACGAGCAGCTGCCAGCCAGCGCTGCCGGACACGCCGCATGGCCTGCCACAGTTCGCGCTTGCGCGTGGGCTCTTCCATCAGCAGTTCCAGGCCCGGCAACGCCCAGCAGGCGCCAAGGCCATCGATCTGCAACTCGCGGTTGTAGCTGTGCTCGTCAGCTTCACCGGCGAAGCGAATGGCCGGCAGGCCGACCAGCCAGAGGCAGGTGCTTGGCTGCTCTTCCAGGCGTGCCGCGACGAAGCTCTGCACGAACTCCAGCGCTGCCTGCGGGCCCTGGTCCATGTTGCCGCGCACCAGCAGCGGCCAGCGCACCGGCTCGCCCAGCAGCTGCGGGCTGTCCGGCAGGCCGGCGGCACGCAGCAGGTCCTTGAGCAGAATGTAGGCCGGGTCACGGCTCTGGAAGGGCTCGCCAGTGGGCAGCTCCACCAGCAGCGCGCAGTCGCCGGCACGCAGCAGCTGCAGGGCGAAGCGCGGCGGCGGGACGTTGACCCGAACCGGCTTCTCCTCGACCGCCTCCGGCGCGGCGACGGGCGTCTCGACAGCCGCCTGACGCGGCTGAGCAGCTGGTCGTGGAATCTCGATCCTGGGGCGATCGGCAGGCGCCTCGCGTACCGCTTCGACGGCCGCCAGCGGCGCCTCGGCCTGCGCCGGCTGCGGTTCTTCAGCGGGCGGCGGCGCGAGCAGTTCCTGACGCGACGGCGCGGCGAAAGGCAGCTCGGCACGCGGCAGCCAGGTGGCCACCTGCATGGCATCGAGGTAGGCGCGACGGCGCAGCTCGGTGTTCAAACCAGCGGTATCCAGTGCAGTCAGTTGAAAGAGGTGGGATTGTCGCGTGAATCGACGCCTGCGGATAGTCCCTGAGCACCCCGCGTCAGTTGCTGCAGCAGCGTGACGAAGGCCTGCGCCGGCGGACTCAGGTAGCAGGGCTTGCGCTGTAGCAGGCCGATGCTGCGCACGGGCGCCTCGGACAGAACGTGCACGGCGAGGCTGCCATCGCCGTTGAAGGTATCGGCGACACTCGCCGGCAGCAGCGCATAGCCCAGCCCGGAGCGTGCCAGCGCCGCGGCGCTGCTCATGTAGGCCACCTCCCACGCCGGCTCGCGCAGCAGGCCCATGCGCTGCAACGTGGCATCGGCCATGCCGCGCAGGCTGGTGTCACGGGTGGTGGCGATATAGTCCTGCTCGCGCAGCGCAGCCAGCAGGGCCTTGCCGTGCAGGCGTGCCGAACCACGTACCAGCAGCACCAGGCTGTCGTCGTACAGCGGCCGGAAATCCAGCGCCCCGAGATCGTCCGCCGCCGAGGTGATGGCGAAATCCACCTCGGCGGCGCTCACCCACTGGCGGATCTCTCCGGCACGGCCATCGCACAGGCTGATGTCGATGCCGGGATAGCGCCGCCGGTACTCCTGCAGCACCCGTGGCAACGGCTCGATCGCCACCGACGGCAACACGGCGATACGCAGCGAACCGCTCTCGAGATGCAACTGCTCGCGGGCATCGTGCACGGCATTGTCCATGTCGCGCAGCAGGCGCCGCGCCTGCTCGAGAAAACGCAGGCCGGCATCGGTCAGCTCCACGCTGCGCGTGTTGCGCGCCAGCAGCGACAGGCCGAGGGCGTCTTCGAGCTTGCGCAGGCTGTAGCTCAACGCGGGTTGCGACAGGTGAATCTGTTCGGCGGCGCGGCTGAAACTGCGCTGTTCGGCGATCAGGACGAACGCCTGAAGCTGACGGAAGCTGATATCCATGACGAGGCAACTTATAAAATATGCTTATTAATTCATATCACATTTCGAATTCACAACTAAATCGCCACAGGTCAACCTTGCCCCAGACCTGACCGTTAAATGGATCGACAATGACCACAACAGTCCATATCGGGTGCGGGGCGGGCTTCGCCAACGACCGTCCCGATGCCGCGCTGGCCCTGGCCAACGACCTCGCCGCTCGCGATGGCCGGCGCTTTCTGTTCTTCGAGCTGCTGGCCGAACGCACCCTGGCCGAATCCCAGCTGCGCCGTCTCAACGACGCCCAGAGTGGCTACGCCCTGCGCCTGTTCGACTTCCTCGAGCCGGTGCTGGAGACCTGCCTGGACGCCGGCATCCCCATCATCACCAACGGCGGCGCCGCCAACCCGGTCGCCGCAGCCCGCCGCCTGCGCCAGCGCCTGGACGCCACGCGCCACGCAGCGGCACGCATCGCCTGCGTACTGGGCGACGACCTGCTGGACGCCGGCATCGAGCTGCAACGCTGGCTGCCCGCGTCGCTCGATGGCGAGGTGGTCTCGGTCAACGTCTACAGCGGGGCCGATGGCATCACCGAGGCACTGGACCAGGGGGCCGACATCGTGCTCTGCGGTCGTGTCGCCGACCCCAGCCTGGCGGTCGGCCCGCTGCGCCATGCCTTCGGCTGGTCGGCCGATGACTGGCAACGCATCGCCCAGGCCACGGCGGTCGGCCATCTGCTCGAATGCTGCACCCAGGTCAGCGGCGGCTACTTCGCCCATCCGGGCGTGAAGGACGTGCCGGACCTGGCCAACGTCGGCTGCCCCATCGCCACGGTCGCGGCCGATGGCCGCGTGATCATCGGCAAGGCGGCCGGCACCGGCGGCTGCGTCACCGAGCGCACGGTCAAGGAACAGTTGCTCTACGAAGTGCATGATCCGGCCGCCTACCTGACGCCGGACGTGGTCATGGACCTGAGCCAGGTGCGCGTGCGCCAGGTCGCCATCGACCAGGTCGAGGTGAGCGGCGTGCAGGGCAAACCACGCCCCACGCAGCTCAAGGGGCTGATCGGCCTGCGCGGCAAGTGGTTCGCCGAGGCGGAGATTTCCTACGCCGGCCCAGGCGCGGCAGCCCGCGCCGCACTGGCACGCGACATCCTGCTGCAACGCTGCGCCAGGCTGGCCCCTCGGCTCACGCCATGGATCGATGTCATCGGTGTCGCCAGCCTGTTCAACGATGCCGCCGGCCAGTGGCTGCAGCAGCGCCTGGCACAGGCATCCGACTGCCAGGACGCGCGCCTGCGCATCAGCTTCCTGGATCACGACAAGGCGCTGCTGGAGCGCCTGCTGCTCGATGCCGAATCGCTCTACACCAACGGCCCTGCCGGCGGTGGCGGGGTACGCCGGCATATCGGCGAATCGCTCGCTACGGCCAGCTTCCTTATCGAACGCACAGCGGTGCAACAACGACTGGAGTGGTTCTGATGATCGACGTCCTGCTGTGCGACTACGCCCATGCCCGCGCGGGCGACAAGGGCAACACCCTCAGCGTGGCGGTATTCGCCTTCGCCGCCGAGCACTACGCCTGGCTGGAGCGCGAGCTGACCTGCGAGCGCGTGGCGGCCTGCCTGGGCCATCGCGCCATCGGCGCGGTGACACGCTACGCGCTGCCCAACCTGGGCGGCTTCAACTTCGTCGTGGAGAACGCCCTGGAAGGTGGCGTCAATGCCAGTCCCGGCCTGGACCGTCACGGCAAGAGCCTGAGTTACGCCCTGCTCGGCCTGAGGCTGCCGCCTCCCGACTGAGCGCTCACTCTCACCCTGTCTCCAACAATAACAACACCGGAGAGATCATCATGATCACCGCCCTGGGCTTCGGCCTGATGTTCCTCATCGTCACCCTGATTCTGCTGCGCCGCATCAGCCCGCTTGTAGCCTTCGTCACCTTGCCGGTGATCGCCTGCGCCATGGCCGGTTTCACCCCGAGCGAGATCGGCAAGTTCGCCACCGACGGGCTCAAGGCCGTGGCGCCCACGGCCACCCTGTTCATCTTCGCCATCCTCTACTTCGGGGTCATGCGCGAGCGTGGCCTGTTCGCCCCGCTGGTCAACTTCCTGCTGCGCAGCACGGGCGGCAAGCCGCTGGCCGTGGCACTCGTCACCGTCGCGGTGACGGCAGTGACCCACCTCGATGGCATCGGCGCCGCCACCTTCCTGCTGGTGATTCCCGCCTTGCTGCCGCTGTACCTGCGCCTGGGCATGCCGCGCGAAATGCTCCTCTGCCTGGTCGTGCTCAGCGCCGGGGTGATGAACATGGTGCCCTGGGGCGGCACCACTGCACGCGCTTCGGCGGTGACCGGCATCGACGCCTCGCAACTGTGGATCGCGCTGATTCCGGTACAAGCGGTGGGTCTGGCCCTGGTACTGGCGCTGGCGGCGTTTCTCGGCCTGCGTGCCCAGCGCAGCATTAGCGGCGATAGCCGGGTGGCCGGCGGGCCGCTGCCGGAGACCGCGCAACAGCCCGACGACAGCCGCCAGCTGAGTCTCGGCCACTGGCGCTACTGGGCCAACCTGGCGCTGACCCTGATCATCCTCGCCTGCCTGTTCACCGGCGCCTTCCCGCTGTTCGCCTGCTTCATGGTCGGCCTCGGTGTCGCGCTGCTGCTCAACTACCCGAGCCTGGCAGAGCAGAACCAGGCTGTGCTGCGTCACGCCAGCGACGCCATGCAGATGGCCCTGGTGATGCTCGCGGCCGGCATTCTGCTCGGCGTGCTGGCCGGCGCCGGGATGTCCGACGGCATGGCGCACTGGATGATCAACATCCTGCCAGACGGCTCGGCGAACTGGCTGCACCTGATCATCGGCGCCTTCGGCGTACCGCTGGGCATGCTGTTCTCCCCGGACGCCTACTACTTCGCCCTGCTGCCAGTGATCCGCGACGTCGCCGTGGCGGCCGGGGTCGACCCGGCTGCGGTGGCCAAGGCCCTGCTGATCGGCGAGAACACCGGCTTCGGCATCAGCCCGGTGGTGCCCAGCGTGTACCTGGCCATCGGCCTGGCGGGGGTCGAACTGTACAGGCACATTCGCTACACCCTGCTGTGGGCCTGGGGAATCAGCCTGGTGATGCTGGCTGCCGCCGTGCTGCTGGGCGTGGTCACGCTCTGAGCCCGGCCTGAAACGAAAAAGGATCGCCGAGGCGATCCTTTTTTCATGCTGGGGACGGGCTCAGATGGCCTGGTCCCACGGACGATCGCCGTGCTCGTCCTTGATGCGGGTGGGCAGGCCCATCACATCCAGGAGCTTGAGGAACGGCTCGGCCGGCAGCTCTTCGACGTTGACCATGCGCGACACGTCCCACTCGCCACGCGCCACCAGCAGGGCGGCGGCAACCGGCGGTACACCGGCGGTGTAGGAAATGCCCTGGCTGTCGGTCTCGACGTAGGCTTCCTTGTGGTCGGCTACGTTGTAGATGAACAGCTCGCGCGGCTGGCCATCCTTGGTGCCCTTGACCAGGTCGCCGATGCAGGTCTTGCCGCTGTAGCCCGGCGCCAGCGAGGACGGATCCGGCAGCACGGCCTTGACCACCTTCAGCGGCACCACTTCAAGACCTTCGGCAGTCTTGACCGGTTGCTCGGAGAGCAGGCCGAGGTTCTTAAGCACGGTGAAGACGTTGATGTAGTGGTCGCCGAAGCTCATCCAGAAACGGACGTTCGGCACGTCGAGGTGCTTGGACAGCGAGTGCACCTCGTCATGGCCGGTCAGGTACAGGTTCTGCACGCCAACCACCGGCAGATCGTCGGTGCGTTTGACTTCGAACATGCTGTTGCTGGTCCATTGGCTGTTCTGCCAGCTGTAGACCGTGCCAGTGAATTCGCGGAAATTGATTTCCGGGTCGAAATTGGTGGCGAAGTACTTGCCGTGCGAGCCGGCGTTGACGTCGAGGATATCGATCGACTCGATCTTGTCGAAGTACTGCTGTTGCGCCAGTGCGGCATAGGAATTGACCACGCCCGGGTCGAAGCCGACACCGAGGATGGCGGTCACGCCCTTGTCCTGGCATTCGGCCAGGTGTTTCCACTCGTAGTTGCCATACCACGGCGGGGTTTCACAGATCTTGCTCGGGTCTTCGTGGATCGCGGTGTCCAGATAGGCCACGCCGGTATCGATACAGGCGCGCAGCACGGACATGTTGAGGAAGGCGGAGCCCACGTTGATGACGATCTGCGACTCGGTTTCACGAATCAGCGCCTTGGTCGCTTCCACGTCCAGGGCGTTCAGTGCATAGGCCTTGATCTCGCCGGGCTGCTTGAGGCTGCCCTTGGCCTGTACGCTGTCGATGATGGCCTGGCATTTGGAGATGTTCCGTGACGCGATGGCAATACGACCCAGCTCGTCGTTATGCTGCGCGCACTTGTGGGCCACCACCTTGGCGACACCTCCTGCACCAATGATAAGAACGTTCTTCTTCAATTGTTTCACCTCCTGAGTACTGCGTTTCTAGATAGGTATTGCGTTGCAAGGGAAGTGCGAGCCGTTGGGTGGACGACGCTTCAGCGTCCACCTCACCGCCGCACCAGGGTGGACGAGCAAAGCCTCATCCACCCCAGGGGATATCACGACAGGCTGGACAGGTAGTCGTCGAACTCGAACTGGCGAGCCACCTCGACGCTACCGTCGAGTTGTTTCACCACGATGGACGGCATTTTCAGGCCGTTGAACCAGTTCTTCTTGACCATGGTGTAACCGGCGGCGTCGATGAACGACAGGCGATCACCAATCTGCAGCGGCTTGTCGAACTGGTACTCGCCGAAGATGTCGCCAGCCAGGCAGGACTTGCCGCACACCATGTAGGCGTGCTCGCCATCGTTGGGCGCCATCTTGGCGTTGAGGCGGTAGATCAGCAGATCGAGCATGTGCGCCTCGATGGAACTGTCGACCACTGCGAGGTTCTTGCCGTTGTACAGCGTGTCGAGCACGGTCACTTCCAGCGAGGCGCTGAGGGTGATCGCCGCTTCGCCCGGCTCCAGGTAGACCTGCACGCCGTACTTCTCGGAGAAGGCCTTCAGTCGCGCACAGAAGGCATCGATCGGGTAGCCCTCGCCGGTGAAGTGGATGCCGCCACCGAGGCTGACCCACTCGACCTGCGCCAGCAGATGACCGAAGCGCTCCTCGATGGTGCCCAGCATCTTGTCGAACAGCTCGAAACTGCCGTTCTCGCAGTTGTTGTGGAACATGAAGCCGGAAATCTGCCCCATGACCGTTTCGATCTTGGCCGGGTCCCACTCGCCCAGGCGGCTGAACGGACGCGCCGGGTCGGCCAGCAGATAGTCGGAACTGCTCACCTGCGGGTTGACGCGCAGGCCACGGATGCTGCCCGAGGTCCGCTCGGCGAAACGCTCCAGCTGGCCAATGGAGTTGAAGATGATCTTGTCGCAGTTGGCGACCATCTCTTCGATCTCGTCGTCGGCCCAGGCGACGCTGTAGGCATGGGTCTCGCCCGCGAACTTCTGCCGCCCCAGTTTCAGCTCGTACAGCGAGGACGACGTGGTGCCGTCCATGTACTGCTGCATCAGGTCGAAGACCGACCAGGTGGCGAAGCATTTCAGCGCCAGCAGCGCCTTGGCACCGGAGTTTTCGCGCACGTAGGCGATCTTCTCCAGGTTGACCAGCAGCTTCTGTTTGTCGATGAGGTAGTACGGCGTCTGGATCATCTCGTCGCCCCAGCAAGGTCAGCCAGTGAGGGACATTCTGCCCCCCGGAAAAAAGTGGACGCGAATTGTGCCGATAACCGGCGCATATCGAAAGGGCATTGGAGATTTTTTGTACAACCGGTGATGACCGGAAGCTGGCCCGCCTGGACGAGCACGCTAGGACAGCGCGGTTACAGCGGTATGACGGGACACCCGGTTGGAGACGGGATCCTCCGCGCGAGATGCTTCGGCCGCGACGAGCGCATGGCGGCAGGGGCCATGAGTTGCAGGCTCCGCTTCAGTTCATGGGGGTGGCGGTGAGGTTGGCGCGGATATCGGCGTTCTGCAGCTTGATGCCGTACATGGAGGTGACCGCCCCGCCGCTCGGGTGGACGTTCTGGATACGGTCGATGTTGATTTCCTTGAAATGCACCCGCCCGTTGACGGCGAAGCCCAACGGATCCGGCGACACCGGGGGGCAGCCGCTGGTGCTCTTGTCGCAGACGCTGGTCGGCGCCACGTCCAGGTTGAGGTCGACCCGTACCCCATAGCTGTTGGCATTGGCATCGCCGGGGTTGGCATCGGAGGTGTAGAAGTTGTCCACCACCAGTTGCGCACCGGTGCCGTCGACGCCGTTCACCCGGTCCGTTTCGATGATCAGCTGGTTGCGCTTCTCGCTGTTCGACACGCTCCCCGCCGGGTTGCCCGAAGCATCGCGGACGAAGACGTTCTTCAGCCCGACGGTGAGGCCTTCGTTGCCGCGATCCTCCCAGCGCCCGCCGCTGGCGGCACACGCCGAAGCGTGGCTGCCACTGCCGCCGACGCACAGCGCGCCGGCGCCACCTGAACTGAGGCTGAGGGTGGAGCCCTGCTCGTAGCGGCGCAGCACGATGCGACCGAGACTCTGTCCAGCGGCTCGGTCGCCCCAGCGTACATCGTGCACATCCAGGGTCGACCAGTAGGTGCCCTTGCTCAACTGCACACCGGCCTGGGTCACGTCCAGCGACCCATCGCGAAAGTGCATGTCGTAGCGCGTACCCGCCAGCCACAGACCGCGACCGGTCTCATCGACGGTGATCGCCGCGTTGGCATCGGTGACGAAGAAGTCGGCGTTGTAGCGCACACCGTCGCCACTGGCGCCGCCGGGACGCAGCGTAAGCTGGCCGTTGAGGGTGAAGTCGTAGGCCGGGAAGATCTCCAGCAGAACCAGCAGTTCGGTGCCCCCCTGCAACGGTGCGTCGGCCCCGCCGACCCGCAGGCCATCGAAACTGTAGCCACCGCTGACGTTCTTCAGCCCCAGGCGCAGGCCGTCGAAATGTCCGTCATAGCCGCCACTGCCGGGCTGCGTGTCGACACTGCCGGCGTAGCAGCCGGTGCTGACGCCGCCGGCACAGCTACGGGTCAAGTCGAGCGTGAGCTGACCGACACCATGGGTGCGCAGGCCGCTGAACCACATGCTGTTGCCGTTATCGGTGAGCGAGACCGAGCTGCTGACCATGTTCCACGACACATCGGCAGTGATGCCCTGCAAGCCGGAATTGGGGTCACCGCCGGGGCGCAGCTTGAACCAGTTCTGCCGCGCGCCCTGATCCTGGAAGTTGAGGTCCAGGGCCAGGCTGCCGATCTTCTGATTGCTCGGGTTACCGATGATCAGCCCGCCAAGGCTGGCGTTCAGCTTGAGATCCTGGAAAGCCAACTGGGCATAGCGCCCGCTGCCGTCCTCACCCAGGTCGAGGGTGACGCCATTCTGGCTGCTGAGCACTCCGGCGAAATTCTCGGCGCGCAGCACGCCATCATCCTTGTACTGGAACAGGCTGTTGGCGATGGTGATCTGGGGAATCAAGCGTACGCCCTGGCCACTCGCGCCGCCGCCAGCGATGCGGACACTGCCGCCCAGGCGCAGATCCATGTCCAACTGACCGAAGCTGCGCGCATGGTCGACATGACGGGTGTCCGGCGCATCCGGTGTCACCGCGACACCCGGATCAGGGTCGCCATGGGCGAGATCCAGACCGATGCCGCCAATCTGCGCGACGAAGCGTGTGTCCCCCAGATCGAGCCGCACCGCCGAGCCGTTGCCGCCGCTGACGATGTCCAGATAGGCGTTGTTCAGGTAGGCATCGAACGAAGCGTTGCGCACGATCAGGTCGAAGCCGTTGTCGCGGTAGTAGAAGGTCACTGCATCCAGGCTCAGGCGGCTGTCATCGACGCTGAACCCGGCGACGCCGCTGGCGCCGCCACCGCGCAGCTGGAGGCTGGCCCCCAGGGTATAGAAGGCCCGGAAGGCGCCAAAGCTCCTGTCGCTGCCGGCAAAACCGATACCGTTCACCGCCAGTTCGTTCGCTCGGCCCTGGTGTTCGACATGCAAGCGGTCGTCGATCACGTCGATCTGCGTCGTGGAGCGGCTGCCAGCCTGCTGTGCACGACTGGAGATGCCTTCGACACGCAGGCTCTGGCCGTCCTCGCGGTACTCCAGGCTATCGGCGGACCAGCCGCCACCGCTCGCTTCGATGCTGATGCCGCCACGGCCACTGACACTGGCCAGGCCGGCATCGTCCAGCGCCTGCATCGACCAGACCGGCGTGCTGCCGAGCAGCAGCGCAGAAAGCCATCCGTAACGCTGCATAACGGCCTCCTCAGTTGGTCGGGAACACCAGCACGCTGCCTTGCATGCGGATGCTGCCATCGATCTTGGCGGAGAAGATCGTGGTCTGCTGGTAGCTCGGGTCACCGCCATTGGCGGCGCTCAGCGCCTTGTTCTTCCAACCGCCCTGGCTGGCCACGGCAAAGGCGAAGTTGCCGTCCTTGAAGCGAATCTCGTTGGGCAGCCCCAGCGCCAGCACCTCACGCTCACCGCCAGCACTGGTGAGGGTGCGGGTATCCAGGGTCAGGCCCTCGAAACTGAAGATGCCCTTGATGTTGTCCAGCACATACCAGCCGGCATTGGCACCGGAGCGCACCGCCACCCGCATGCCACAACTCTCCGGGCTGCTGGCACCGACCAGGGCACAGCTGCGCTGGTTGGCCGTCCACTGCGCGGGGTTGTTGCTGACGGGGGTATCCCAGAGCACGCCCCCGTTCTTGTTGATGCTGAACTCGCCAGAGAGGTAGACGCCACCCTGGCCGCTCAGCTCGCTCAGGGCGTCGTCATCCAGAGCCTGCATTTCCGCCAGCGCCAGACCTGGGAGCAGCGCCAGCATGGCAATCGCTCGGCTAACGCAGGTCATAGCTGCTCACCTTCAGGTAGTTGAAGCTCAACCCGGAGATCTCGTTGCGGCCAAAGTTGTAGCCGCCGGTGGGAACCGCCGTGGGGCTGCTGCGCGTGCCGCCCATGGTGAGGTTCTCGAACACCAGGTTGGTCCGCGGCGCATTGGCATAGAAGTCGCTGGCCAGGGCCTGGCGCTGTGCCGCCGTGGTGCCGGTCGCCGTCGGGTTCTGCAACTCCAGCACGAACTGGCCGTCAGCGCTCGCCCGCAACCGCAGCGGCTGCGACTTGCCGTAGCCCAGGGCAATGTTGGCGTAACCGTTGGTGATATAGAGGGTGCGCGCGCCGCGCTGCGCAGCGGTTTCGCCGGCGGTATCGCAATTGGCCTGGGCGCAGGACATCACTTCCAGGGTCTTGGCGAAGATGTTGATCCGCGCCTCGCCGACCAACTCGCCATTGCCATTCTGCCCAGGATCACCCCACAGCCGCAGGTAGGAGCCGTCCATCACCAACTGATGGATGTCCAGCGCCAGCATCTCGGTACGTCCGGCCGATACCTGAAAATCGAAACGCATGCCCAGGTCAGCACGCCCGCTGGGGCCGGTCGAGCAGTTGGAGCCGGCACCGGCATAGCTGGCGATGCAGGGATTGCCGCCCGAAACGAGACGCTCAGGGAACTTCAGTGACAGCACGGTGATGTCGTTCGGTGTGGTCTGCACCCACTGCCCATCGTCACGCAGGCTGCGCAGCTCCTCCCCCTTGGCCAGCTCCAGTTCGAAGGGATGGTCCAGACTGCCGATGGTCACCGGATTGAGATTGCTGCCCTTGTCACTGCCGGCGGCCCCCAGATAGAGGTTCTTCAGGGAGATGGGCACGTTGCGCCCCTGACCGTCGGTGATGTCGTTGATCACGATCTGCGCACCGGAACCATCCAGCAGCACCTGATCCAGCACGAAGCCCAGGCCGGCGCCCTGCACGTCGGACATTTCCGCGTCGCTCAGCGGCTCCATCGCCAGCGTGGTTCCGGCGTGGAGCAGCGCCATCAGCAGCACCCCGTTACGCATGTTCAGCACCCCGCAGTGGCGCTACCGACGCAGGTATCCTGCCGGGGAATACCGTTGAAGGCCTGGTCGAAGTCGATATTGATCGGCGACACCAGATTGCCGTTGGCGTCACGGTACTTGGGCAGGTTCATGAACGCGCCCTGCAGCGCGGTGATGAAGGCATTGCTGTCCATGTCTCGCCAGGCGACGTCCTGGGTCTGCAGAGAGATGAAGAAGCCCTTGGCGGCGTTCTGCATGTTGCTCATGTCGCTGGTGTTACCCACCGGCAGCGACTGGAACTGGGACAGATTGAAGCAGGTCTGGATGCCGAGGATGCTGCAATTGCCCGAGGCGAAGACCCCCAGCAGGGCATCGGTCCAGCCGCCGGCACAGCCGGAGGTGCAGGTCAGACCATCGCCATTCTTGATACCGGCCATGGTGCCCCTGACCGGGTCTGCCGTGCCACCGGAGTTGACCAGTATGGCGTCGGCCTCGACGGTACTGCTGCGATACACCCCCGCAAGCACCAGCGCGGCGCGCTGGGCGAAGGTCGCCTTGTCGTAGATGGCATCGCCGGTACCCTTGATGTGCACCGGGATGTTGCCCGTCAGGCTCTGGATATCCCCGGACAGCGTACCCTTGGCCTCACCGAAGCCGATGCGCACCCCGACGACGCGATCGCCTTCGTAAGCCAGTTCGAGAAAGGGATTGGAGATCTTGAACGGGTTGATCGTGTCGTTCGGCCCCACCGTCCCCAGTGCGAAGTTGTTGATCAGGATGTCGGACGAACCGGCGGCCTCCCCCGGACGGGTGTACTGGCCGAGCTGCAGCTTCTTGACGTTCAGCTGGGTGTCGATGTTCAGGCCGAGATTGACGCGGGTGTAGTTGATGCCGGCATTGCTGTCGGTGGTCAGGTTGATGAAGGCCTGCCCGGTGATGTCCGACAGCTCGCTGTCCTCGAGCTCGACCATCTTGGCCTGGACCTGGGCACTCAGGACTCCAGCACAAACCACCGCCAGGGCATGTCTGGCGAAGCGAAAGGACCGGCGCATGGCAAAACCCCTTTTCTTATAGTGGCATCGAGCGCTCCGACTCGATTTCTTGAAGCCACTATAGAAGCGCACCGGCAAAAGCGGCCCGACCCATAGTCGAGAAAAGGCTGGCAAACGGCCTGCAGCGGGAGAATGACCGCAAGACGGGTGTTACCAGCAGTCACATCGGCGTAACACCACTGCCGGTCAACGCTGGCGGAACAGGCTCAGCAGGTGCTCGGCGATCGCGCTGCGAATGGCGTCGATGCTCAGCCGGGAGCAGTGCCCGAGCTTGCTCGGGTTGATGCGGTGCAGGTGTAACGACGGCATGCGCGCCTCGTACTCGCGCAGATCCCCCTTCACCAGCACGGGCAGGAAATGCTCGCCGCGCTGGCGGTAGCGCTCGATCAGCAGGCGCAATCCTTCCTGGAACGGCAGCTCGCGCGAGGCCACAAGCCGCGACTCCCCCGGAACCTTGATGTACAGCCCGTCACAACCGATGGCCTCACCCGGCAGGACGTGCACGCCGGTAGGCTCCACCGCATCGGCGGGGATGTCATGGAAGATGTCGTGCCAGGCCATCTCGTCGGGCAGGATGGTGATGCCGCCCTGCTCGTCCTGCGGCACCACGAAGCTGTAGTTGCTGTAGAGCTTCTCGACATAGCTGGAGTAGATGCACAGGCGGTTTTCGAAACGCCGCAGGAACGCGATCGCCTGGGCGCGGTCGGTGATGGCGTGAAGGTCCCAATCCAGGTCGCGCTGATGCTGCAACTCGTGCCAACGGGCATCGACATTTAGGGCAAGGGCGGACATGGTGACTCCACTGGCAGGTTCTCCTCAGGGACATGGCAGAAAGCGTGCCATCCGTCAGAGTGCCGATTTCTGCGGCATTTCAAGGGTTTGCAGCTACCAGCGAACCGCAGCCCGTCCCAATGTGCCGAATAACGTCACCTGCAACTGATCGATTCGGGCTCAAAACAGGCATCCGCCTTGCAGTACAATCGCTCCTTTTCACTTGCCTGGAACCCGGCGCCTCGATGATCGATCCCAAGCGCGTATTGCGCGCCCTCGCCGAACACTGGACGTTGCTCGAACCGCTGTGCGAGCGCTTCGACGCGGGCACCCTGAGCCTGGTCGAGCTGCGCGGCCAGCTCGCGGCCCAACTGCCCGACGCGACGCCCAGTGACACCACCGCCCTGCTCGACACCTGGATTCGCCTGGACATCCTGGTGCCGGTGGCGAAGAGCCCCAACCGTTTCGAGCTCAACGCGCAGATTCACGACTTCCTCGCCTACCTGCGCCGCGAGCACCGCCTGGGCCTGTGCCTGGAGATCGAGGCCTACCTGCGCCATCTGGAGCGCCTGGCCGGTTATATCCAGGACGCCTTCGAGGTACGCGACGCCAACGACCTGGCACGCCAGCTGCGCCTGCTCGACATGCGCGTGCGCGACGTGCTGAAGAAGCTCGGCAACGACGAACAGGCGCTGGTCGGTGTGGCCGACCGGGCCAAGACCAGCGACCGGCAGATACCCCTGCGCCAGCGTTACGCCGAGGTCCTGGCGACCTGGGACGAATACGTCGAGCCGATGATCCAGCTGGTCGCCGCCGATGGTGCCTTCGAGCAAGGTGTACGCCGGGTCGAACAGGTGCTGCTGCGCCTGCTCGGCGACCAGCAGCGCCTCGGCCAACTGGTCGACGACGACCTGCTGCTGCGTACCCACGCGCGCATCCTGGAAATGCAGACCACCGCCCAGCTGACCCTGCGCAAGGCCCGCGAACTGCTGCTGCCGCTGCGCGAGGAAGCGCGCCGGCACAACGCCGTGACCCGTGGCGCGGCGCTGGCCCTGTCGGTGATCCGCAAGAAGGGCATCGACGCCGTGCCCCAGGCCGCCATGCCACTGTTCACCCGACCGCAGAGCAACTTCCTGGGCTCGGCCAGCCAGGTCGAGGCCTATGTCTACGCCCTGGCCCGCTTCGAAGCCAAGCCGGCGCACTTCCCCAAGGCCAGCAGCAGCCGCAAGGGCGGCGCGCCCAAGGCGCCGAAGACCGCGCGGGAGATGATCGAACGCTGCGAACAGGCCCTGCCGCTGCCGGACCTGATGACCTGGCTGCTGGAGCAGGAACCGGAAGGCGCCACCGACGAACTGCTCTACTGGTTCTCGCGCCTGTCGCGCGAATCGCGCTTCCAGCGCGACCGCCTGCAGCGCCAGACCTACCTGACCCGCGAGCATGAAATCAGCATCAGCTCCTACGCCCTGGTGGGTCGCCCCGATGCATGAGCAACCCCTAGGGTGGACAACGCTCTACTTGCCCATCTCGCCGCTGGCCGGGCGGCGGACGGATCAAGCGTCGTCCGCCCTGCGCCTGCCCGCCATCGGCCACCCCGAACTCTCAGGTGGAGCGCGCCAAGGCGCACTCGACCCAATGCTTGCCCGTGAGCACCGTCTATGAATATCGACCTGAAAGAAATGACCCAGCTGGCAGCCGCGTTTCGCGATCTGTTCAAGGGCTACCACATCTCCCGCAGCGAGCCGGAGTGCTACGCCCAGCTGTCGAGCATGCAGGACCAGTACCGTGCCCTGTTCCGCGCCCTCGGTTTCGAGCTGGTCTGCGACCCGCGCGGCTTCTACTACTTCGTCCCCGAGCAGGTCGCACCGCAGGTGAACAAGACCGCCCAGCGCCTGGCGCTGTTCACCTTCATCCTGGTCGAGCACCTGGCCGACCAGGGCCGTGACCCGCTCTCCGTACTCGACGGCGGCAGCATTGGCCGTGACGAACTGCCAGCCCTGCTGGAGAAGTACCGCGACCTGTTCCTGCAGGCCGAGGTGACCACCTTCGAGGAGCTGGAAGACAAGATCATTCGCCGCCTGACCCAGCTCGGCTTCGCCGAGGACAGCAACGGCGTGTACCGTTTCCTGCCGCCGATGCACCGTTTCCTCGACGTCTGCCTGTCGGTGCAGCACGACCGTGACCTGGCCGCCAGCCTGCACAGCAGCGACCTGCCGCTACCGGCACCGGTGCTGCTGGACGATGACGGTGATGCCGCAGTGGCCGAGGCCAGCGACACCGAGGAATCCGAGGAAGACGCCCTGGCCCGCGCCATGGCAGAAGAACGCGCTGCACAGGAGATGGACGCATGAGCCAGGAACGCTACGGTATCCGCCGCTTCGCCCTGCTGAACACCGCCGGTTACAGCCTCGGCCTGTTCCCACTGGAAAACCCGCTGTCGGTGTACGGCGCCAACAACCTGGGCAAGTCCGCTTCGATCAACGCCCTGCAGTTCCCCATCCTGGCGCGCATGTCGGACATGAGCTTCGGCAAGTACAGCCTGGAAGCCTCGCGCAAGTTCTACTTCGCCAGCGACACCAGCTACATTCTCGTCGAAGTCGCCCTGCCCCATGGCCCGCACGTGATCGGCGTGGCCGGACGCGGTCCGGGCGGCGGCTTCGGCCACCAGTTCTTCGCCTACGCCGGCGAGCTGGACCTGGAGCACTACCAGCAGAACGGCACCTGCCTGCGCCAGCGCGAACTGTTCAAGAACCTCGGCCAGGCCGGCATCACCGCCTACGAGCTGAAGCCCGACGAACTGCGCCGCCTGCTGGTGGGTGGGCACACCAGCATCCCGCTGGACCTGACCCTGATCCCGCTGCGCTCGACCAGCGAGCAGAGCCTGAAGACCTTCCGCGCGCTGTTCATCAACCTGCTGCACATGCGCGAAATCACTGCGGCCAAGCTCAAGCAGCTGTTCCTCGATGCCTTCGAGCACAGCCTGCGCTCGGGCAGCGTCGACTACATCGCCGCCACCGAAGAAGCCTTCCGCGACGTGCGCCGTATGGAGCAGGACTACCAGGCACTGGTCACTGCCGGCCCGCTGATCGAAGCACTGTCCAGCGGCGTCGGCCAGCGCGAGATCCTGCGCGGCAAGCTGCATCGCCTGTCGCCGCTGCTCGACAACCTGCTGGGCACCTGGCACGACTATGCCGATGCGCGCAAGGAAGAGCTGGTGATCCAGGCCGAGCATTACCGCAACGAGCAGGACGGCCTGCAGAACGAACAGCGCGGCGGCACCAGCGAGCTGATGCGCCTGGAGCGCGAGATCAGCGAAATCCAGCGCTGGCTGGGCGAACTGGCGGTGCTGAAGAACCGCTTCGCCCTGGTCGAAGACGCCAAGGTCCTGGAAGAGCAACTGCTCGCCGCCAAGGACGCCCACGATGAGCTGGCTGGCGCCCTGGCGCAGTCGCGGCAGTTCTCCAGCGAGGACCTCGACGAGCGTCTGCGCGATCTGGAAAAACGCCTCAAGTCGGTCCGGCAGCAGCTCGACCACGCCGACAACAACAGCTACTCGCGCCTGCGCGAGGAATTCAGCCAGGCCGACGTCGACCGCCTGATGCGCCTGTTCAACGGCCAGCTGTTCAGCCTGCCGCTGGGCGAGAAAGGCATCCAGGCCGACGGCGACGATTGGGTCAAGGCGGTCGAAGCCGTGCTCGACCGCTTCAAGGGCGACACCTTCGCCGTGCCCGGCCTGTCCATCGACCTCAGCCATATCGAGCCGCCGGCCCTGCAGGCACTGGCTGACCGCGCCGCCCTGCGCGACCAGAAGGATCGCCTGGAGCGCGAGCTGAAGCAGCTCAAGACCCAGCAGTCGGTCGCCGCCGACCGCGCCGCCAGCAAGGCCCAGGCCGAAACCCTGTACCAGGCCGTGCTGGACGCGCAGAAAGCCCTGGAAGACTTCCGCAAGAGCCAGACCCTGGCCGCCGAGGAGCTGCAGAAACTGGAACGTCTGGCCGAACTGGAAGGCGCCCAGGACGAACTCAAGCGCGCCAGCGACGCCTTCGCCGAGCGGGTGCAGCAGCTCTCCGCCAAGCTGCAGCTGGTCGGTCGCCAACTGGCCGATCTGGAAGCCAAGGAACGCACCCTGGAGGACGCCCTGCGCCGTCGCCAGCTGCTGCCGGCCGATCTGCCGTTCGGCACACCGTTCATGGAACCGGTGGACGACTCGCTGGACAACCTGCTGCCGCTGCTCAACGACTACCAGGACACCTGGCAGGCGCTGCAACGCATCGACGGCCAGATCGAGGCGCTGTACGCCCAGGTTCGCCTCAAGGGCGTGGCCAAGTTCGACAGCGAAGACGACGTCGAGCGCCGCCTGCAACTGCTGGTCAACGCCTATGCCCACCGCCAGGACGAAGCCCTCACGCTGGCCAAGGCCAGACGCGCAGCGGTCACCGATATCGCCCGTACCCTGCGCAATATCCGCAGCGACTACGACAACCTGGAACACCAGCTGGCCCTGTTCAACCGCGAGATCAACAAGCGTCAGGTCTCCAACCTGCAGAGCTTCCGCATCGTCCTCGCGCCGAACAAGGAAGCCCTGCGCCACATCGACCAGATCATCCACAGCGCCGGCCAGTACGAGGAAGGCGAGACCCTGTCGGTGTTCGACCTGTCGCAGTCGGCCGAGCAGGACGCCAGGAACGAAGAAGCCAAGGACTACCTGTCGCGCCTGGTGGCCGCCAACGGCAACCAGCTGGGCCTGAAGGACCTGTTCGAACTGGCCTTCGAGATCACCAAGGTGCATGGCCAGCCGGTGATTCACACCGACATCGATGGCGCAGCCAGCAACGGCACCACCATGACCATCAAGGCGCTGACCAACATGTACCTGCTGCTGCACCTGATGGATCGCGAGCAGGCCGGGCGCGTGCGCCTGCCCTACTACCTCGACGAGGCGGCGGACATCGATGAACGCAACCAGCAGGCGCTGATCGAGACCAGCCTGCAGCTGGGCTTCGTGCCCATCCTGGCCTCGGTCAAGCCGCAGGTTTCGGCCCACGTGGCCATCGACCTGGAAGGCGGCAGCGGCCCCAACGGCATCTACATCGACGAGGCGGACTGGAAGTTCATCAAGCCCCGCGAGAATGCCAAGGCGCAGGCGCCCGAGCAGGCAGAAACGGCCGAGCCGGCCTGACTCGTCGCGGCCGAAGCCCAGGACATAAGCGTAGGAGCGGCTTCAGCCGCGAGCTTGTCTCTACCAGCCGGCTGGATGCCGCTGTTCACATCCCCCAAGAGAAAGGGCCGCACAATGCGGCCCTTCTCGTTACTGCGCAGGGAGGATGTCGTTCTTACATCGCTCCCGGCAGCCGCCGCGCGCCCCGCCCTACTCCAGGACGATCTTCGGCGCCCACTGCATCCAGGCGTCCTGCGGCTCATCGAACAATGCGAAGGTCTGCCCCGGCTGCGCCGGACCGCCCATCTCCGGATTGTTCGGCGTGGCGAAGGCGATACCGCCTTCGATCAGCGCCTCCAGCGACTCGGTACGTACCTTCACGCCCTTGAACAGCCCCGCATCCACACCGATGCCGCTGGCGTTCCAGAAGCGGCTGCCCGAACGCACCAACGGCGCGTAGCGCGGCTCGATCAGCACGTGAATCAACACCCGATCCGAGGTCGGCCCCAGCTCGAAATCCACCACCTTGCCCACCGGCACCTCACGGTAGCTGACCACCACCCCTGGCTTGATCGAGCCGCGTCGTGGCGCACTCAGCACCAGACGCAGGCCCTGCTCACGTACCGCCTGGTTGGGCGGGCCATCCAGTGCCGTGAACTGCAGGCGCTGGGCACCGCCCTGCAACGCCGGCAGCACCTCCAGGTACTGGCCGCTGACCAGCGTGCCGAGGTTGGCGGCGCGGGTCAGACTCAGTTCGGGCTTGACCACCCAGAAGCGCGAGCCTTCGCGGGCGATCTGCCCTGCCGCCTGGGTGAGGCGCACATCGAGCATCACCGCCTGCAGGTCATCGGTCAGGGCCAGGCTTTCCACCTTGCCGACTTCCAGTCCCTTGTAGCGGATCAGGGTCCCCGGCTGCAGGCCATCGCCATCGTTCACCCGGATGCGAATCTGCGTGCCGGGCTGCAGGGCACTGTTCCGGTCCGCGTGCAGCGCAAAGCGCTGCACCTGGCGCCCCGAAGCGGGGGCCTCGGGGTTCGGGGTCTCGAAGGCGATACCGCCGGCCAACAGCGTCTGCAGGGATTCGCTCTTCACCTCCACCCCGGAGAGCCCGCCCTTGAGGGTGATGCCGCTGGCGTTCCAGAAGCGTGTCGAGGTGTTGACCAGATGCACGTAGTCCGGCTCGATATGCACGCCGAGCACCACCTGGCTATTGTCCCTGGACAGCTGATAGCTCTGTACCGAGCCCACCTTGATCTGCCGATAGAGCACCGGGCTGCCAACTTCGATGGAGCCCAGCTGATCGCTGAACAGCACCAGATGCAGCCCCGGTGCGCCGAGGTCCAGGGGCGGCGCCTTGCTCCGCGCGACGAAGCTGCGAGCCGGCGGGCTGCCCTTCTCACCCGGCCTTACCGCGATGTAGTTACCCTTGACCAGTGCCTCCAGCCCGGTGATGCCCGCCAGCGAGATGGAAGGCTTGACCACCCAGAACTCGGAGCCTTCGACCAGATAGTCCTCGGCCAAGGGGTTGATGGTCAGCTCGGCAGTGGCGCTGGCGAGGTCGCGGTCGATCTTCATGGTCTTCAGGGTGCCGACCTCGATCCCCTTGTACATGACCGGCGTTCTGCCTTCCTGCAGACCATCGAAGTCGGTGAGCTTGACCACCACCTTGATGCCGGCCTGTGCGGCGTCGTAGCTCTCGTACAGGCGGAAAGGCAGCGACGGATCGGTCGGCGGACTGTCCTTGCGATGTTCCGGCGTGGCGAAGGCGATGCCACCGGCGACGATGCTGGCAAGCGACTCGCTGCGCAGCTTGAAGCCGGACAGGTCGGCATCGATGCTGATGCCGCTGGCGTTCCAGAAACGCGTGTGCTTGCGCACCAGGCTGGCGTACTCGGGCTCGATGAAGACCTTGACCTCGACGGTGCTCTCATCGTCCCCCAGGGTGTAGCTCTTCACCCGGCCGACCTGAATCTGCTTGTAGAACACCGGGCTGTCACGGTTGAGCGACCCCAGCCGATCGGCCTTCAGGGTGAGGTGCAAGCCCGGCACGTCGTCGCTCATCGGCGGTTCTTGCGTCAGCGCGGTGAAGGTACGGCTTGCCTCGCCGTCACCCGGGTTGAAAGTGATGTAGTTGCCGGACACCAGCGTCTCCAGCCCGCTGATCCCGGCCAGGCTGACATTGGGTTTGACCAGCCAGAAGCTCGTGCCCTTGCGCAGGTACTGCTCCAGATCCTTGTTGACCTCGAGCTGCGCCACCACGCCACGATTCTTGCCGGTCTGATCGAGGCTGATCGAGACCACCTTGCCCACGGCCATGCCCTTGTACATCAACTCGGTCTTGCCAGCCTGGATGCCTTCCCCGCTGGCAAAGATCAGCTCGACCTGGATGCCGGCCTCGCTGTAGGCGCGCCAGGCCAGCCAACCGCCGATCAGCAGGGCGATGAGCGGCAGGACCCAGATGGCCGACCAGTTGGAAGCAGGACGCGTCTTGGCCATAGGAAGATCAGTCATGGTTGGTTTCCGTGTTGTCCCAGATGAGGCGGGGATCGAAAGTAAGTGCAGCCAGCATGGTGAGGATCACCACACTGGCGAAGGCAGCCGCGCCGGCACCGGCCTCGATACTGGCCAGGCTGCCGAAGTTGACCAGGGCCACGAGGATGGCGATGACGAAGATGTCGAGCATCGACCAGCGCCCGATCCACTCGATGAAGCGATACATCAGAATACGCTGCCGGGCCGACATCGGCTGGTGCCGTTGCACCGAATACAGCAGCAAGGCGATGCCGACCAGCTTGAAGGTCGGTACCAGAATGCTGGCGATGAAGACCACGGCAGCGATCGGCAGCATGCCGTGCTGGATCAGCTCGACCACCCCTTCCATGATCGTCGCCGGTGCGCCCTTGCCCAGGCTGTTGATCGTCATGATCGGCAGCACGTTGGCCGGGATGTACAGCAACGCCGAGGTCAGCAGCAGTGCCCAGGTCCGAACCAGGCTGTTGGGCCTGCGCGCATGCACCAAACCACCACAGCGGCTGCAGTGCTGGTGCTCGACTTCGGGCTCGATCGGATTGAGCTGGTGACACTCGTGACAGACCAGCAGGCCGGCATCAATCGCACGCATGAACGTCTTCCCCGGACAGCGCCTGCCAGATCTGCGGTGGCGACATCGTCACCTCCAGCCAGATCTGTATCAACAGGAGCGCAGTGAAGCAGAACAGGCCCAGGCCCAGGCTGAGATCTGCCAGGTCCATCAGCTTGACCATCGCCACCAGGATGCCCATCAGGTAGACCTCGAGCATGCCCCACTCGCGCAGGTGGTGGTAAATCCGATACAGCAACAGACCATAGCTGCGCCCGAAGTCCAGGCGAATGCTCAGCAACACCAGCAACTGGCACAGCAGCTTGAGCAGCGGCACCGCCATGCTGCAAAGAAACACCACCACGGCGATCGCCTGCATGCCACTGTCGTACAGCCCGAGCACACCGCTCCAGACCGTATCCTGAGAGGTCTGGCCCAGCAGATTGAGCTGCATGATCGGCAGGAAATTCGCCGGGATGTACAGCAGCAACGCCGCCATCACCAGAGCCAGGCTGCGGCGCACTACCTGATGGCGGTGACTGAACAGCTCGTAGCCGCAGCGCGGGCATTGAGCGCTCTCGCCATCGGCAAGCTGTGGCTTGCGCATGAGCAGGTCGCACTCATGGCAGGCAACCAGTTCATGCACAGGCAAGGAGGATAACGGAGCAGACATGAAGGTCCCCTGAATGCATGCGCGCATTCTAACCGAGCCATTTGCCATGAGACCGTCCGTGTCCGGCAAGGTTGTAACTTTCCGCCCCTGTAGGAGCCGGCTTGCCGGCGATCACGTCCTGCAGGTTACCCCGCCAGGCGACGCTGTCCACGCCCGACTTTCTGCCGCGCAAAGAAGAAACCCCAGACCTCGTTAGAGATCTGGGGTTTCGTATAGGAGCTTGACGATGACCTACTCTCA
>MDSZ01272470.1_pt1 | contig 53668 bp, 54 predicted proteins | sample 811201 | NCBI WGS metagenome assembly MDSZ01 (sample SAMN05326647, study PRJNA326480) | marine metagenome | isolation source: seawater | place: Indian Ocean: North | collected 2010
GTGGAGACTAGACCCCGATAGAGAACCTTACTTATACAAAGCTTCTCATATCAATCACCCTTCTACATTATGGGTTCGTGAGAATGCAATTCAATATCAGTATGCATACGATATGTTTGAGAATCTATGCAACGAATACACATACAGGTATGAGAGAGAACACCTAACTGATACAAAACTCAGAGACATACTAAACTGTCTGCCTGAGAATATCAAACTAGGTGAGTGGTCTGAACCACCTCAGTGTATGCCTGACGATGTCAAGGTTCCAAATGATTCTATTTCTGCATATCATAAATACTATGCAGTCTACAAAAAAGACTTTGCAAAATGGACTGGAAGAGAAGTCCCACAATTTATGAGTTATGCATAATGCCCTTATACGAATTTTACAACGAAGAGATTGACGAACAATACGAACTTATGATGACCTATGATAATAAGGTCAAGTATCTTAAGAAGAATCCCCACATAAGAGAAATCATTGGAGCTCCTAAAATAGTAGGTGGAGTTGGTGATAGAGTAAAAACAGATGACGGATTCAAAGAAGTATTGTCTAAGATAGGAGAGAATCATAAAGGTTCTCACTTACATAAGAAGTCAGTAAAAGAAATTAAAACAAAAGAGATAGTTAAAAAGCATATGGACATACAGTCTCGTAAGTGATACAATAGATATATTATGACTCAAGTGAGAACCCAACTTTACGATATTCCCGACCTTGAGAATATCAAACTCCCCACAAAAACAATAGACGGTAAAAGACATTACATAGACGAAACTGGTAAAGCATATCCAAGTGTTACAACCGTTACAGGTTTATTAAATAGAGACCATATCAAACTATGGAGAGAAAGAGTTGGAGAAGAGAAAGCAAATAAGATAACTTCTGCAGCTACAAAGAGAGGAACCAGCTTCCACCAAAACATAGAAGATTATCTCAGAAAAGAAAAAGAGTTTATAGAGTTTGATAACATTCTACAGGAAGGAATGTTCAAAGCAGTTCAACCCGTGTTAGACGAGATTGTTCCACTTGCCTTAGAGGCACCACTATGGAGTCCTAATTTAGAAATGGCTGGACGAGTGGATTGTGTAGGAATGTTTGACGAGAAACTTTGTATTATTGATTTTAAATCAAGTGGAAAGTATAAAGAAGAATACATGGCAAAACCATGGTTCATTCAAATGACTGCATATGCAATCATGGTTGAAGAACTAACAGGACACCCTATAGACGAGTGTGTTGCGTTAGTAGGTGTCGAAGGACATAATGCATTTCAAATCTTTTTCTGTAATCCACTAGACTACATTGACGAGTTAGTTGATTTAAGAAAAAGATATAGAAACTTATACGGAAGATAGAATGATAACAAGAAAAGAATTTACGGAACAGGTGGAACAACTATTGACTAAAGGTAGAGGTTGTGATGTCATGTCAGCTATTATAAAGGTATGTGAACTCAACAACATTGAACCCGAATCTGCAAAGAGACTAATTTCGAATCCACTGAAAGAGAAGTTAGAAGCAGAAGCACAAGGGTTGAATATGATTAATAGAACCTCTAGAAGTCAATCAACATTAACAAGTTTTTTCGATAGGGAGAAGTAATATGGAAAAAGGTGATGTGGTATCAGTAGTCGCCATGAGTGGTGAGTATGTTGGTATCTTAGATAAGATAGAGAATGATACGGTCATTCTACAGAAACCTCGTATGGTCATTCAGACTCAAGAGGGTATGGGATTTGCAAGAGGAATCGCAGTAACAGGTGAAGAGAATCCCGAAGAAGTTTTATTTTCAAATGTAGTCTTTGTAGTTCCTACAAATGACGCTGTTGCAAAAGCACATACTGAGGCAACAACTAGTATTCAGCTAGTTAAGTAATGACAAGTCGTGAAGGATATGATGCATACACTTTATACCTTGGTATAAAACTTCACTTCTATTCTAAGGACTACGACTTTGTCAGATACAACGGTAAAGTCAAAGCAGATATAAACTCATTTCTAAAAAGAAAAGATAAGTATCACTTTGGTAAACTATTTAAAAAGTATAAACAGAACTTACAAGATTTCTATATTGCAAATCTTTCTGTTTATGACTTATGGGCTGGTGACCTTTTAGAGAATGAATGTGAAGGTCGATACATGGAATGGAAGAAGAGACAACAGAAGTTAAAGTATATGTTTGAAACAGAAGTATCAGACCAAGTCCGAAAATTTAAAATCGATACCCTACTAAAGGTATCAAACGGTCAACACCCTAGACTATTGAAAGCTTACTTAGGTGGTGAGATTAGTCTAGAGACATTATGTATTATGGACGAGATTATTGGATTCAGTAAAGACTGGGAGAGATTGATTTCGGAAAAAGTCGTCTACCCCGAGGTTCATAATAAGTTGAATAAGTATAAGGCATTCTTGACCTACCCGACCCGAGAATATAAGAGTAGACTCATAGAGTTATGTTCTTAGCTATATACCTCTGGGCTGGAACATTATTATGTATAATAAATCAAAGCTCAAGAATGACTAAATACAATGTAGGTTTCAAAAACCCTCTTGTAGGATTACTAGAAATCTATTATAATAGGAGTATAGGAACTAAGGTTTCTATACATGATAAAATGCTAATACAATGCGATACAATAGGAGAATACAATGTCGACATCATTAGATAAACTAAGAGCAGCCATGGAATCTGCTTCACCTACTGAAGGTGCAAAAAAGTCCTATTCCGATGACACTATGTGGAAACCCGAACTTGATAAAACAGGTAACGGTTTTGCAATAGTTCGTTTCTTACCAACACCCGAAAACGAGGAAATGCCTTGGGTCAGTTATTTTGACCATGGTTTCCAAGGGCCAGGTGGTTGGTATATAGAGAAGTCTTTGACTACTCTCAACAAGAAAGACCCAGTGTCAGAATACAATACCCAATTGTGGAATACAGGTATTGAAGCAAATAAAGACCAAGCAAGGAAACAGAAGCGTAGACTTCATTATGTTTCTAATGTCTATATTGTTTCAGACCCTAAGAACCCCGACAACGAAGGTAAAGTTTTCAAATACAGATACGGGAAGAAAATCTTTGAACAATTGAAAGAAGCAATCTCACCTCAATTTGCAGATGAGGAAGCTATCAATCCTTTCGATTTAAGAGGAGAAGGTGCAAACTTTAGAATCAAGATTCGTAAAGTTGACGGATACTGGAACTATGATAAGTCAGAGTTCGATAAACCAGCACCATTATTTGATGACGAAGCTAGACTAACTGAGATAAATACTCAGACATATTCGTTATCAGATGTGATTGCACCAAGTGAATTCAAAACCTACGAGGAACTCAAAGAGAAACTCGATAGAGTTTTAGGACTCAGTGGTGGAGTTAGTAATTCTACAGCAGAATCAATTGCAGAAGACCAAGAAGAAGTGCCTTGGGCAAATGTGAATACTGATTCAGTTGCAGAAGAACCCGTAATCTCATCAGCAGAAGCATCAGTCGGAGAAAGCACTGGTGACGATGCGATGGATTACTTTAAGAAACTGGCTCAAGACTAGTTTCTGTATTTGGGGTAGTCGTATTCATTATGTGTCCATGAAACAGACGACTACACACTAAGACCGTGGAAAAATGGGGGTGCTTAGTAAGGGAAAGGGAGATAGCAAAACTGCGGGTCTCTCGGTTAAGAACGGGAATGCTGTAAGGCGAGGGGTGACTTAACACTTTATTAGATTATGAAAAGTGAATATTACAAAAACATTCTACCATGGAATGAAAACGAAAGGGTTATCGACCAGTTTGGTTGGAACCCTCAATCAGTAATCACACCTACTAAATCTTCAAAGAACAATTGGGACAATGCTTACCTAACTGCATATGAAGAGAAAAGAGGAGTATGTGAAAGATTACCAAACGGATTAATGATGTCCGAGTTCCATGCTGGTCTATGTGAGAACTTAGTTCACTATTGGTCTATGGTTGGAGATACAATTGTAGACCCTTTTGCTGGAAGATTGACAAGAGCATTTATATCTCAATCTCTAGGAAGAAATTATTATGGATATGATGTATCTCATACAACTGTAGAAAAGGTTAGACATGAATTAAAAGAACATAACCTAGACGCAACTATCTATGAAGAGGACGGGTGTGAAATGGTTTCTACACCCGACAACTTTGCAAACATGGTTCTTACTTGTCCACCATATGGTGATATAGAAAAGTATGAATCTGCAGTTGGTCAGTTATCAGACATAAGAGAGTATGATGATTTCTGTAAAAGAATACAAGTATGTGGAGACAACATAGAAAGAGTTTTAGTCCCAGGCGGGTTTTGTGTTTGGGTATGTGGAGACTGGAGAAGAGGTGGAGAATATAAACCCTTTCATTCAGATTGCATAAATATGTTTACTAAATCGGGTCTTATATTACATGACATAATAGTAATGAAGAACGATACAATATTTGCAGCTTTACAAGCAGGTAAATGTGCAAGTAAAAGATACACTGCAAAGGTGCATGAATACATCTTAGTGTTTCGTAAAAAAGGGGAGTTAGTATCTAACTCAGATAAAATAAAAAACAGAGAGGAATCTTTAGAACAATTTTTTAGTTAATATGCCGAGTGTAAAACCAAGAGTGAATCCTAAGAACAGAAATGTCGAACCATTCGATAGAATGTTGCGTAGGTTTAAGAAACAATGTGAAAGAGCAAACATTGTAAATGAAGTTCGTGATAGACAATATTATGAAAAACCAAATCAGAAAAAGCATAAAAAGAATCAAGAGATTGCAAGAAGAAAGAAACTCAATGCTCAAAGGGCTGCACTCGCAGAGTCAAGAAGGAAGTGGTTCAACTAACATGTCGCAATGGCATGGAGGTAAGGGTTCCAAAAGAAGAAACTCCAACGAAAAATTATACTCAGATAACTGGGAAAAAATATTTGGTAAACCCGAACCTAAAATAAAAGCACATAAGAAAACACCCTCACACGGACTTACTCAAGTCCATAAGGATAAAACAAAATATAATCGTAAGGTTTCTAAGCGGGAACTTGGGAAAGACGAGTTCCAGTAGGTTCGTTATTTCTAGGTGAAGGTCTCTCTACTCTATAGGTATTATTGACATTATTGTTTTGTTGAACAGCTGCATTAGATTGTAACTGAGTAGGTTTAGGTGGCATTTGAGACATCTCTTCTGCAGCGTCTCTTGCGTCTTTAATCCTATCCCCGTCTAATCTATCCCTTTCAGCAAAGTATGCATTTTGGTCTGAATCAAATTGATTTATGTTTTCGGGTTCAAGGTCTTCTTCCGTAAGATTATGTTTTGCCATGAGTGCAGCGTCTTCTTCATCTGTAAGTTCTCTTGCACTTATATAATCGTCTCTTCCCGATAGTGTGTATTCTGCTCTTATTGCTTCATTGATACCTTCTCGGTTCATCTCTCTTAATTCTTCGTCAGTTCCAAATCGTGCGTCTGCAGACCTTTGAGCCATTTCACGCCTTTCGTCCATGTCAGTAACTTCTACACCGTCTCTTGTCATCTCTCCAGTCATGGTCGCAACATTAACATATCTTTCTTTCTCTTCCATTTGTCTTCGAGCATAGTCAGCTTGTTGTCGACCTGCGTCTCTTCTATCTAAAATCTCTTGAGAAGATTGTGCATCGTATTCGTCTTGTTCTTCTATTCTTGCAAGAGCGTCTTTTTCTTTTTGTTTACGGAGTTTTCTTTTCTCTCTTCTAGACATACCTTCGAGTTGACCAGTCTCTTCCATGTAATCCATTTCTGCTTGTGCAGCTTCTTCTGCTCTCTTTCTTTGGTCTTTTTTCTTTGCCTTTCTGGCATTGATATCTGCGAGTTCTTTTTCTTCTTCTTCGGAAGTGAGTCCTAAGAATGATTTAATTTTAAGAACCTTCTCTCTAATGAAGTCTGATATACCTTGCCATATGTTTGTAAAGAAACTAACAATGTTACTAACAACATTAGCAACCTTATCTTTCATTTCTTGGAACTTTGAAAATATGAGTTCTTTGTTTTCTTGGAATTTATCGTAGATATATTTTCCTGCCATTACTAAGGCTGCAACTGCAAGACCAACTAGTAATGCAATTCCGATGAACGGTGCAGCTGCAATTAATAATGATACTCCAGTTGATATAAGTCCAGCAACAAACGCAGCTGCACTTGCAACTAAAGGAACAATCGCTGCAAGCATTCTTGCACCCATGACCATTAATTGTTTACCTACCACCATAAGACCATTCTTTAATGCCATGAATCCAGTCTTGGCTGCCATTGCAACAGATTTACCTACTGTTTTAATTCCAGCAACCATATTTGCTCTGAAGTTTGCGAATGCATCACCAAACTTACCAAATAAACCTTTATCAACTTCACCCGTCTCTTCGTCAACAACTTCACCCGTCCCTTTGAGGAAGGTTGTTATTTTCTCACCAATATTGAATTCTTTACCAGTAAAGAACTTAGTGGTTTTTGCAATGGCAGTGTTTGCAAGTTTGAAAGGTGCAGAAGCTAATGTTACAGCACCCTTAACCATTTTCATTCCATCATCAACCATATCTTGTATGTCAATGAGTCCACCAGTTAAGTCTTTGATTGCGTCAGAAGCACCACCGAAAATGGAACCGAATCCTTCTGCAGTGCCTTCTGTTGCTTCTGAAATTTTATCTAATTGTTTAGATTGTTCTTGTTTGAACTTTGAACCGAAATTACTAAAAGAGCTTGCAAAGAGAGAAGAAGCTTTTTCAAACTTTACTCTATTTGCATCGATACCTGATTCGAGTGCGTCTGCTTTTGCGTTAAGACTTGCAGCTGCATCAGTGCCGTCTCCAATCTTATCTGCAAACTTGCTTACATTAGAATCAAACTTTTGAAATTCTGCCTTTGTGTCTTGAGCAGACTTAGTTAGAATATCTTTAAGTTGAGTTCCACCCGCCTCTAAAGAGGACTGCAATTTTGCAGTGATATCTCCTACTGCCATATGTTATTACTCTTCTTCTGCTTGTTCGTCTTCTCTTTCTTCACCGTCAATAGACTTCTGAAGATTGTCGACTTGTTTTTGCCAAGATTCAACTGCAGCTTCGTGTGAAGCTTCTGCTGATTCGATTTGGAAGTCTTCTAAACCTTCTTCTAATTCTAGTTCAGGTTTTAGTTTCATTAACTCTTCCATTTTCTTTTCTAAATCGGACATTTTTTTCCCCTATTTTTTTGAATTTGTGTCATGCTCTTTGGCTGCACTGTTAACATACAGTCCAAACCAAGCAGCTCCAGCACCAACTAATATTGATATTAGACCCGACTGTTCAATGTTTGGTGACTCTAAGTCCATAAACCACATTGCAGAATAGTATACTAATACTATGTAAACAGTCAAGAATGCTCTTGGCCATATTCTCCATGCATCGATTGCTCTTGCAAGGTGAATCCATTTCTGCCAAGGGTTTGTTAAATCAGATGCTTTTAATTCTGCAACTTCTGATTTAAGATTAGCATTCTCTTGAATCAAGTCCATAAATTTGGACAAGTCCATTTCTACTTCGTTTCTACTCATGTCACCCGAAAATTTTTCGTATTTCTCAGACATTATTTTCTCCTTCTAAAATTTTAGTTAACGGTTCTTGCGTTGTTTCGCCTTCTCCTTCTCTTCTTCTAGATGGTTGAGTAGTAACTGTATGTAGATTTCCCTTTCCCAAGGCATCATCTCATCTAACTCAGTTAATGAATACTTATGGTGTTGCATTAACTGGAAGTTAGTAGAGTAATAATTTAGTAAGCTATCGTGTGAAAGGGATATTAAAAAAAATTCTGTAGTCCAACTACTGTTTTCTTAATGTCTTTCCCACATAGTTTACATTCTGAAACGACCTCTTTCTGTAACCTAGGTATTGCATCAAAGAACTTAGTAACATCTTCTAATTGACCTACAGTTAAGTTTTCAACAAACTCTTGTAGTTCTTGTTCAGAAGAATCACTTGCCATGTATACTTGCTCTTCGTCAAATATAGAAACAATACTTCTCTTCAACATTTCAATGGTTTGAGTTCCTTGGTCTAGTTTATCGATTCCTTCGATATCCTTAACCATTGGATATTTTAACTCAATACCAACTTCATCATTAATCATAATCTTATGTTCAGGTTCGTCTCCTACTACTTCAACATCATCTAAATTAACGACTGTTTCACCCGACCCGTCACATTCAGGGTCATTACAGCCTATCGATATCTTTGCAGTTTCACCAACAGACCTTGCTCTTATTTTAAGGAATAAGTATTCCATATCAATAAGAGGTAGTTCGTTTGGTTCAACCTCATTGAAAGTTACATTTCTAATAAGGTCTTTTACTGCCTCAAATATCTTTGCATCATTATCCTCTTCCTGAGCAATCAACAAAAGTTTTTGCTCTTTAACAAGGAATGGTCGATACTTCACTTCTCTTCCGTCACTTGGTAAACTAACTGTATACTTCGGTGCCGTTTGTATAGGTAAAGCCATAATATATTTCCTCTATGAGGTGTTAACCACCTCTTCGTTTTTCAGTTATATAGTTAGGGTTTATATCCCTTCCTATAGTTCCAGCACGGGTTATAAAGGTATCTAATCTAGATAGTTTCCTCAATAAATCCCCTGCTTTTGAATTGAATCTACTTGCAACACTTAACGAATCAAGTATTGCATCAAATCCTCTCCTACCTCTATTTATACTGCTTAAATTAAAGCTAGATTCTTTGGGTTGTCTTAGAGATAGTTCTCCAAATCCTTCTGCGTCTTCTTCTGTAAAATAACGGTATGATAAGTCAAACGAAAATTTCATTACTTCGTCTGAAGAATCCATGGATAGTTCTATTGCGTCCATGGAGGTTGGATAACATTCATGTAAAGTTACCGTCTTTGCAATACTACCGTCTTTTCTTAAAACTTCTATTTGTGCTTTACAGTTCTTTGCATAATCGTCATAAAATCTTAATACTGCATTCTCTCCACCACCGATATCACTTAGAGTATCACTGATATCTGCAGAGTGAACAAATTTCATCCATTCTTTAATGATTAGTCTATCTAAAAAACTATCGTCACATAAGAATTCAAAACTTAAAGTTCCACCGTAATCAACACCACCCGTTGCAATTTGTTTCTTTGGGCCAAAGTGTCCGTGTTCTTCTGTTTCAATTGTCTTGCCAGGCAGAGCTGTAGAACTACAAAGGATAGATAATGTATCTCTATCTGCAGTAAATTCGAAGTCTTTTGGTAATGATAAGAATGATACTAGGAATCTATTAGGTTGTAATGGTTGTCCTAGTCTTGCTTTTAGTGTATCTATTTTTGAATCTGGCATTAAAATTTCTCTCTACTTCTACTGTATACATAGTTTGCATTTGCCTTTTGAAATCTTTGTGTAGGCAACATTGCAACCAAGTCAAAATGTTCTGGCATGACTTGACATATTCTACTATCAATATAATTATACTGATATTGTTTTAAACATGGTCTGGCCCATCTTAATTTACTCATAGACTTAACCATTTGATAGATAACTCTAAATCGAGTATCTTCAGGTTTGTCTTCATTTTCCATTAAAAATTCATACATTGCATCTAATAATAATATTCTATATCTTGGTGCAATGTAATGTAAGTTCAATCCTAGAAATCCAGTTGCATACCTTTTAATACAAATTGTTAATGGGAAGTTATCCCAATAAGGTAATTTTGCTTCAGTCTTAGGTCGATAGAAAAACATATGCATTCTACCTAACTCTATTCTAGTCACAAAGTTTTGGTTTTGTTTTTGGATATTCTCAGGTGTTCTTCGAATATCTCTTACATTTTGTCTAAACCAATCTAGAGAATCCATACTTAATGATTGTATGGTCTCAGGTCTTGCCTCCGTGATTTCTTGAAATAGACTTGCCATTGTCTATTATTTATGATAATTATTAAATAAAGTCCAGTCTTTTGCTTCAATTATTTTATGTTTAGGGTGAAAGTCTAACATGCCTGTGCAGTTCTCTAAAGTGAAATTACCCTTTATCCCTATCCCGTGTCCCTCGTATGTTCCATGGGTGAATAAATCTTCAAACATTTCATCACATGTTCCTTCCAATATAGGCTTCTGTTTTTTAAAACAATCAATAGTTTGTTTAACTAAATCATTCAACTCGTCTCTTTCTTCACCAACATGAACTTCTAATTTACAATCAAACTCTGCAAGGAATAAAGATTTGTCTTTGTGAATATCATAGGGTTTCCACCATTCTTCAAAAGTCATTACAGGTAAATCTATTTGATTACCCATATCCCATAAGATAAAGTCTTCGTTACATTCTGTATGTGCAATTGCACGAACTCTTGTTTGGCCTGGGTGAACAAACCATGTATCTCTTTCGTCAAATAAAACTGCTTGAGGAACGGAGTATAAACCTTCGTTCTTTATAATATCAACTAACCAGTTTAGTTTTACACCATGATAGAAATGATTTTGGTCATGGTCTTCCATAAACTTTTGGAAATATTTTTTATTGTATTCGTATTGCCAACCATATAATAAGTATATTCCATAACATTGTAGAACCGTTACCTTGTTACCTCTCCATTCTCTAAAGTCTTCAGTAAGTCCTAGTTTCTTTGCTTCATTAAATGATATGACTTTAGGATTATTCTCTTTGACTCTATCAAAGACTTCTCTTATTTGTTCGATTGACATTACTCTTTTCCATTTCTTGTCAACGAAATCATTCACATATATGTGGTCTATAAAATTTCCTTTCATTAGTTATAACTCTTTATTTTTAATTCTACTAGCTTTAAGTCCTCGGGAGTGTCTACGGATAACCCTTCGTCTTCAACATGAACCATTTTAATCTCACGACCATTCTCTAGATATCTAAACATTTCTACACTTTCTTTTAGTTCACATGGGCCTGGGTCAAAAAATCTAAATTGTTCTAATCGTTTTCTTTGGAAACCATACAAGCCCATTTGTTGGTGTTCAGTTATTGGAAGTCTTGAGTAATACAATGCACAACCTTTTGAATCGAATGCAACCTTTACAACATTCTTGTCAGTCTCTTTATATGATTGGTCTATGTCAGTATATGCATTTACTATACCGATATCTAAATGTTCGTCCATGACAATAAGTTCTTCTACAAGTTTATCGATTGCTTCAGGATTGATTAGTGGTTCGTCCCCTTGAATGTTTACAAAGTATTTACCGTCTAACAAACTAAGTGCAGAAGAACAACGGTCAGTTCCAGTTCGACAATGGTCTTCAATTACAATACATCTCATTTCATGTTTAGAACAGAAATTAGATATCCTTTCATCATCTGTTAAGACCACAACTGTATCTAAAGTCTTGGCCATACATGCACGGTCATATACCCGTTTAATCATAGGTATACCACAAATCTCTGCAAGTGGTTTACCCTCGAACCGAGTAGAATACCACCTTGCTGGAATTAGTCCAACAATGAGATTAGATTCTTTATTGATTTCAGCGAGACTTCGCATTCAACTTCTCCATAACCATATTCTGCATGTATAAAATCTACACCTGCTCTGTTTGCACAAAACATATCTGATTGCATATCTCCAACATAGTATGTTTCATGTGGGTCAACATTACAATGTGCAATAGTATTTAGTAGTTGGTCAGGAGCTGGTTTTCCTCGTAGACCTTTCTTAGGTGAACAGACATAATCAAAACTTGGAAAGTCATGTCCGTCTAATATTAGAGAGGCAATAACCTTTTTTACTCTCTCAAAGTCCTTTGATGTGCAAATTGCAATCTTATAACCTTTAGATTTTATCTTCTTTAGTGTTTCTATTGTATTTGGATATAGTTTAACTTCGTCTAACCCCATATTTGAAGCTTCGTCATATGTCTTTTTGATATTTTTTTGGTTTTTTGTGATTCCTAATTCAGTTAGAATGTCAAAAAATGGTTTTCCGATTTGTTTTTTGTATTCGGAGAATGGAATTTCGATTTTATGAGTCTTCTGAACACAATTCCAAGACATTTCCATATTTGAAAGGGAGTCTATCAACACCCCGTCCAAATCAAACGCAATTAGTTTCTTCATTTTTTCTTTTTTGGGACTAAATGGTCTTCAGTTAGGATTCTAAATCCCATTTTTCGGTCTTTACAGAACTCTCCCGCTGCTTTAAACTTTGCTTGATTGATAATATAGGTCAAAACCTTCTCTTTGAACTTTTTAGTTTGTCTTTTTGGGACTGGAGGAGGTGAACATTGTGCTTTTGGTTTAACTTCAATGATTTCTCTTATTGCTTGCCCTTTAGAATTTACATATTTAATGTAAAAATCGGGAAAATACCTATGAATCTTTTTATCTATGGGAGAACGATAAGGAATTATGATTTCTTCGCTTCCCCATTCAATAATTGAAGGGTTATTATCACAGTATACCATGAATCTTCGTTCCCACAAAGACCTATAATAGATTCGAGTAGGGTCACCCTTGTATTTTTTGTAATTCTTCGGTTTAAACTTACCACTGTATGCCATAAATAGATTTTAAAGACCTTATAATAGGATATTTATATGCCAAATCTAAACAAACTACTCAACAAAGTAAATCAGGCTTCACAAGCAATTAAGTCTGCAAAGGGTATCAAATCCAAAATAGAAAGTATCGGATACAAAGGTGGAATTGATACTTCAGTTGTTGACCAACTACAAGAAATTGCAGAAGAGAATAGACAACTTCTAGAAGAGAGACGAACTTCCTTACAAAAACAAATATCAAATGTAAACACTGGTAAATCAGTTGCAAAGAAAACCCCTATTGAGCAAACTGTAGATTTACAATACCCTAAAGACGGTGGTTTGGATAATGTTATTGTATTTAAAATCAGACCAAGAAAAGACAGAGCGGGTGGTAATTATCTACATAAAAAAGAAGTTTTTATTTCATTATACATTCCTGAAGATGTAGACCAAAGTGGAAGTATTGGATACAAGCCAGATAATGTTGGTGCAGCTGCAAGAGGGTTTTCTACTGCAATGGAGGGAGATACAGTTGGTGAAAAATTCGATAAAGGTTTTGAAGAAATTAAAAATGCAGCTGGTGAAGTAATCAATAAAGTAATGAACACTATGAGTGGTGGTGTTAAAAACTTAAAAGCTGGTCAAGCAACTAACCCAATGCAAGAACAATTCCTTGAAGGTGTAGATTTTAGAACTCACACCTTCGAATATGAGTTCATGCCTAAGAATGAAGAAGAAGCAATAGAAGTTCAAAAGATTATTACAATATTAAGACTTGCTGGTCTTCCCGATACTTTTGGAGCTGCAGACGAATCACCTAATGAAAACTTCTTTAACTATCCAAACATATTTGAGGTTTTTTATGAGGGGCCAATCAAAGACCAAGTTGAAGGATTCCTTCCTATGGTAATGACAGAATGCACTGTATCAACTTTTGGTGGAAACTCTGCTGGTATGATAGCAGGTTCAGACGGAAAATACTATCCTGCTAAAACTGGATTGAGTTTATCCTTTGCAGAAATTAGAATTCTATCTCAAGAAACTTATGCAGATAAAGTGTCAGGTGGTGATATAATATCCGTGATTGGAAAAGATGATAAGATTGAAATAGGTGGTCATACTGGTTCAGGTTCACCAAGCATATTAGACGGTAATGGAGGGTAAGAATGGCTCAAGAATTTTTTAAAAACTTTCCAACGATACAATATAAGTTAAGTGACGGTAAGATTATTACTATCAAAGACTTCTTCCGTAAGTCTAAGATAGAACAAGAATCCGTAACTTCATTAGTCGAATATACATTCTACGAATTACAAGAAGGTGATAGACCCGATACAGTTGCTTCTAAAATTTATGGTAACGGTGATTTACACTGGACACTTTATTTGGTAAATGACTTTGATAATTATTTTGATTGGTTTAAAACTTCTCAAGAATTTGAAGAATACATAAAACAAAAATATGAAGGGTATCTAATCAATGCAAACAACACTTCCGAAATTATAAACTCTACTAGTAAGTTTTTATTAGGAGAAAAGGTCAAGACAAATCAATCAGAAGGAATTGTAATTAAAGTTGACCCAACCCATAATCGAATTGGTGTAAAACCTATCAAGGGTGATTTTGGTGCTGATTCTGTTTCAGAGGGAACTATTACTGGAGAAAGTTCAGGTAAATCATTTTCAATTAATTTTACAACACACCATAGAGACGGTATAAGTCATTATTTCAAAGGTGACCTAAAAAGAAATCAGTTTGATAACGACTATCAAGCAAAAACTTTTTGGGAAGACGAATGGGAAAAAAACGAAGAGAAAAGAAAAATAAAAGTTATCAAACCAGCTAAGATACAACAGGTCGTATCTGCGTTTGAAAAAGTAATGCAATCATGAGTGGAAACTATGCAGCGGGTGAGTTCTTCGTTGAGTCATTCACCCTCATAAATCAATACAACGAATCCGTTGACCTTACTAATATGGTAAGTAACTTTCAATTGTATGAATCTATCTTTAATAAATTTGTTACAGGTGATGTTTCTGTATTAGATGGTATTAATCTATTAAAGAACTTTAGAATGACTGGTCAGGAATTTATCAGGATTGCAATCAGACAAAAGGAAGGAACAGACGAAAAATCAACAGACGAATTTTCAATCGATAAAACATTTAGAATCTATAAGATTGATAATGTGCAAAGACCCGATGAATTAACTCAAACATATATGTTTAGAATATGTGACCCTAAAATGTTCACCGTAAGAAGAAAGAAATTAAGTCAAGCATTGAGAGGAAGATACGACCAAATACTACAAAATGTTTTGATAGACTTTTGTAAATTTAATAGAGAAGATTTTGACGGTTGGGAACAAACAGTTCCCGAGAACAAACAGTTCATATGTCCTAATTGGAATATAGGACAATTAATAGATTACATAGTAAACAATTCTTCTATCGGAGAATCAGCTGCATATAAAAATGGAATGTTCTTCTTTCAAACTTTAACAGGTGGATTTAGATTTCAATCAGTAGATACTATGATGAGTATGGAGTTTCCCGTAGAGTTTAGTAATACTCCTAGAAATGCAGTTGTGGGTAGTGAAGAAGAAAACATAAATGCACCGAAAGGATTGAATACACAAATATTACAATATGAAAAACCTCAAGTCTTTGATACATTACAAGCAACAGTCGGTGGTGCATATGCTTCTACTCTCAAGGTATACGACCCTATCAGAAAATTAGAAGAAGAAAACATATATGATTTAGAAACAGTAATGGGTAAAGGACAACATGTATCAGGTAATCCCATGTTATATGTTGACGATTTAGAAAGAGTATTAAGTGCAGAGAATCTAGAAGACGCAGAAACTTCACCAAAGATAAATGAGATTGGTATAGAATTACAACCAACAAAAGAACCCGAAGCATTAATTATAAATGATTATCATAGTAATCATGTTTTTGATAATGCAAAATCATTATCAGAACCCGAAGTATTCGAAGCAAGAAAACTAAAAGATACAGGTATCTTACAGAGAAGAGCTTTACTAGAAATATTAGAACAACATAGAATCATTGCAACAATACCTTTAAGAACAGATTTATCAGTAGGTATGGTTGTTAAATTAAATATAACTTCACCCGAAGTTATGGGAACAGGTGATATTGAAGACGAGGTAAATGACAATAGATACTTAATTACAGATTTATCAATATCAGGAAGTCCACAAACAAAACAAGGTGTATGTTTCATAGAATGTGTAAAAGAAAGTTATGCGAAGAAAATCGAGACTGCAAGACCACTTGATAAAACAACACCACCCGAGGACGCTACATAATGGAATATTTTTACGGTATAGTTGAAGATAGACAAGACCCCTTACAAGTTGGTAGGGTTCGTGTTCGTATACATGGAATTCATACAGACGAAAAGATTTTAATATCTACTCCCGATTTACCATGGTGTCAAGTTATTCTTCCAACAACTTCTGCTGGATTATCAGGAATGGGAACAGGTCATGGACTTGTTGAAGGGTCAACAGTATTTGGATACTTTAGAGATAGTGCAAAACAAGACCCGATAATTCTTGGTTCTGTAGCAGGTATACCACAAGCAGGATATAAAGAATCTATTACAGACCAACTTATTACTAGGTCAATTGAGAAGGGATTCAATGACCCTAGACAATTAACAGTTGCAGATTACAATGATACACCCGACGGCCCAAATCCAATCCAAGATTCAAGAAGAGGTTTTGGTCTTACAACTGCTATGGATACTGCACCTAAGTCTCCAAAAACTATTGACTTAAAATATGATGCAACGGGTTCTACAATTGAAGAGATAGAATTGACAAAGGAAATGTTACCTTACTATCCTTTGTATACAGACGAATCAGATTATTCTTCTCTTGCAAGAGGTTCAACACTAGACCATAAGATAAAAGAGCAAACAGATAAAGACGGTAACCCAGTAGAACACCCCGATACACAAAAGATTTTAAAAGACTTTGTAGATGTTGATTCTGCACCAGTGTATCCATATAACAAAGTATATCAATCAGAATCAGGTCATGTCGTTGAAGTAGACGATACTGTAGGTAAAGAAAGAATTAATATCCACCATAGGTCAGGAACATTCCATGAGATTCATGCAGACGGTTCTGAGGTTACTAGAATTGTAAACAATAATTATACTGCAATTCTAAAAGACGATAAACTATATGTTGCTGGTAACGCCGACTTACAGGTTGGACATGGTAATGTAAACATAACAGTTGATACAGGTAATGTAGATTTAAAAGTATTAAAAGGAAATGTAACCGAAACAATCTCAGAAGGTAATGTAACTTCAGAGATTACAAAAGGAAACATGACTGGAACTATTGGTGGAACAACAGATATAACTTCTGAAGGTAAAATAACAATAACAGGTAATTCAGGAACAGAGATTATATCAGATACTAAGATATCAGGAACACTTCATGTAACTAAAGCACAGAAGAACGATAGTAGTATAACTGCAAAAGGAGAAGTAACAGGTAAAGGTGTTAAACTTTCAACTCATACACATACAATTGCCTCAGGTTCTTCAGCAGGTAAAACCAAGAAGCCTGATTAGTTTGTATAAATAGTATTATGGTCGAATATGTAAACAAAAGTAAGAATGTTGCAATCAAGGAAGCATACTCCGACCTTGATTTATTATTTAAAGCTCACCCTATCAGTGGAGATGTAACTGTTAAGACAGATGCAGATGCAGTAAAGAGAGCAGTAAAGAATATCGTTCTTACAAACTATTACGAGAGACCTTTCAAACCAAGTTTAGGTGGAAATATTCGTGGAATGTTATTCGAATTAGACACCGAGAGAAAATTAAACAGAGCAAAAGAAAAACTTGCAAAGACAATTCAAGATTTTGAACCTAGAGTAGAAAATGTTCGTTGTCGTTTCAATACAGAAGGTAACAGTTTAGATGTAACTATATTCTACAATATCAAAAATGGTTTAAGAGGTCAAGAGGTTGAATTTAATATAACAAGGGCACGATAATGGCAGTAAACAGTTCACAAATTAATATTACGGATTTAGATTTTGAAAACATATCAGATAATCTAAAAAACTATCTTAAAGGTCAAGAACAATTTAAAGACTATAACTTTGAAGGTTCAACTATGGCAGTTCTTCTTGACTTACTTGCATATGCATCACATATTGGTGCAGTAAATACAAACATTGCAGCTTCAGAGTTGTTCTTAGATTCAGCACAAATTAGAAAGAATGTTGTGTCCCGTGCAAAGGATTTAGGATTTACTCCTGCTTCAGAAAAAGCTGCTTCTGCAAATGTAACTATGACTCTAAACAATGTGAGAGCTGCAGACGGTTCAGTTCCAACAATCAATTCAATGATTATGCCTAGAGGAACAATTTTTAAAACTGTATATGAAGGAACTAACTATGAGTTTGTAACACCGACTGCATATACACCAACTGTAGATAGTAATCAATTCACATATTCAAATGTAGAATTAATTCAAGGAGTATACGCACAGGATATTTTTGTCCATGATACACAACTTAAAAATTCAAAGTATGTATTATCAAATAAAAGAGTAGACGGAAACAGAATCACTGTTACAGTCAACTCAGGAGGAGTAACTTCTTCATATGCATTGTCAACTGATATATCAACTATCACCACAACTTCTAAAATATATTATACTCAAGAAAACGAAGAAGGTTTTATAGAGATTTACTTTGGTGACGGAACATTAGGTTCAGCTTTATTAGACGGTGATATAATTACAGTTGATTACATAGTAGTAGACGAAGAACATGCAAATGGAGCTCAAAAATTTAATCAAGTATCAACAATCAATGGTTATTCAGATTCAACTATTGTTGTTGATTCAGCTGCAAATGGTGGTTCAGAAAGAGAATCAATTGAATCAATCAAATTTAAAGCAACAAAGTTTTATACTTCACAAAACAGACTCGTAACACTGAACGACTACAAAGCAAAAGTTCAAGAATACTATCCAAATGCAGACGCAGTCGCAGTATGGGGTGGTGAAGACAACAACCCACCCGAGTATGGTAAAGTATTCATTGCATTGAAACCAAACAATGCAGATTACTTATCTGAAACAGAAAAAGCTTCTGTTGTTGCAAATCTAAATAAACTAAACATGTTGACTGTAAGACCTACAATCGTAGATGCAGACATAGTTAAGATTTTGATTTCAACAACTTTTAAATACAATCCAAACTTGACAACATTAACAGGTGGAGAACTTGCAACATTGGTCAAGAATACAATTAATCAATTTGATACTGATAATCTAAATGGATTTGACGCAATCTTTAGACATTCAAATCTAACAAAGACAATTGACGCTGCAGATTCCTCTATCTTATCAAATACAACAAACATTAGATTGAAGAAAAAATTAAAACCAACAATTTCTTCAAACTCTAAAGGATATACAGTTTCTTTTGGTAATGCATTATTCAACCCTCATGCTGGTCACAATAAAGAAGGGGGTGGTATTACCACAACTACAGGTTTTTATATTCAAGGTGATTCCGTCAATATAAATTATTTTGACGATGACGGTAATGGAGTATTGAGAAGATACTACTTATCAGGGTCAACTAGAGTATATCAAGATAGTGCAGCTGGAACAGTTAACTATTCCACTGGACTAATAACTATCAATGCTATTACATTAACCTCTACGGTTAATACTGATACATCGATAGATTTCACCGTCATACCTTCGGGTAATGATATCGTTGCAGAAAGAGGTAACTTAATTGATATCTCTAGTGATGATATTAAAACAGAGGGTGAGATAGACACCATCGCAAGTGGTGAATCGAGTGCTGGGGTAGGGTTTAATACAACCTCAACCAGTAGTTATTAATTAAATGTATAAAGTGGTCGGGAGTCCCCCGAGTAGTTTCCCATTCAATTGGATTATAGGAGGAAAAGAGAATGGCAGATAAAAAAATTACCGCGTTAACGGTTATGAATAAATCAGAAGTCGGTGCAGCCGATATTCTGCATGTTGTTGATGACCCTAGTGGAACACCAGTAAACAAAAGATTGGCAATATCTAATCTTTTTGAAGCAATACCAACTCACTTAGCAATCAATGATGTGCAAACAGTTTCAACTGCACAATCAATTGCTGACGGTGGTATCATTGCAGTAGACGCTGATTCAATCAGTTCAGACCTTGCTTTGACATTGCCTGATTCAAGTGATACAGGTGAGATTAAAATCATCGTAGCTGCAACTGAACCAGCAGGTTCTAATAATGTTGTTATTACACCTACAAATCTTATCAACGGAACAACAATCACACTGAACTCAATCGGTGATGCAGTTGTTTGTGTATGGTTAGGTTCATCTTTAGGTGGTTGGGCTGTAGTATCAAATGTTGGTGCAGTAATAGCGTAATATGTCTAAGAACTTCGAGATTGAAAGGTTATCAGATAGGTTACCTAACCTATTACCCGACTTTGTTAAAGACGAAGCACCAATCTTTGAGCAGTTCTTAAAATCATATTTCGAGTTCCTTGAGGCTGAGATATTAACTCTCAGTTCTCAAGGAGACTTGGAAGGTATCCTATTAGAAGATAATAATGGTGATATCTTATTAGAAGAGGGAACTGTTAAACCAGCTCCCGATTCTGATTCTTCTTATCTCTTAAACTATCAAAACACAACTCCTTTTGCAAAAGGACAATATATTGTCGGTTCAAAAACTGGTTCAGTTGCAGAGATATTAACAATCAATGGTAACAACTTCTATATCAAAACTATTGAAGGTAAGGGTTTTGATAAAGGAGAAACAGTTACAGCAAGAATAAACGAACCTATTGGAAGTGTTACTCAAACAGGTAATTCGGGTGTCGTAGAAAAACATAAACACAATACAGTTCTTGCAAACAATCAACTATTAAACTATTCAGATATTGATAATACAACTGAAGAGTTTTTAGATTACTTCCAAAAAGACTTCATACCTTCTTTAGATATTGACGAAACTAAAGACGCAAGGTTAACAATCAAAAATATTAATGACTTATATCAAAAGAAAGGAACAGCAGAGTCATTACAATTCTTACTAAGACTTCTATATGGACAAGACGCAGAAATATCTTATCCTATAGAAAATACTATCCATGCTTCTGAATCTGCATATGACGACCAAAGAAGAATTGCAGTTAAAATGGATAATGTAACTCACAAGCCAGAGGCAACAGACAAAGTTATTCAATATAAAGATGACGAAGTTTCTATACTTGCAGAAGCAATTGTTGAAAATGTATATACCATAGATGCAACAACAGGTGAATATTCTTTAGAAATTACTAACAATCATTTCGGAACTTTTGATGTAGAAAGAGCATGTCAATTTGTAGATAGAGACGGAGTTACAACAGTCAATGCAGTAGTAAAAGGTATATTGAGTGATTACACTGATACAGAATCTTCAATATATGCTGGATTGGAAGACGGTAGTGTTCTTCTTTTAGAGTCAACAGAATTATCAGGTATTATAACAACAGACGGAACAAAGAATTTAGTTGGTGGATTAACAAAATTCCTATCAGAATTGAAGGTTGGTGATACCATATCATATAAAGTGGGTAACGATACCTATACAGATACTATTGCAACAATTATAGATGATACTACTGCTACTTTAACTGCAAACTCTAATGGTTTGTCAAGTGGTGTAAAAGCTTATAATAATGCAACCAATGGTGGTATCGTAATTGACGAACAATCTTTTGGTTCAATGTATTCTCTAAACGATAAACTAGAATTTATCGGAGGAAAAGGAGACAGAGACACATTAACTGCTCAAGCAAATATTGACGGACTAAGAAAAGGTGGAGTAACAAAAGTTTTTGTTGAAGCAGGAGGAACAGGATATAACGGAGGAGACATAGTTGTATTCGATAACTCAAATGCAGACGGTAACGCTGCAGAAGCTGTTATTGGTGCAATAGAAGATGTTGCAATATTAGAAAATGCAACAGAATACGGACACTTTGAATTGTTTGCAATTCCAGGCCAAACAATTTTTAGAGGAGTGGACAATAATGGTTTCAGAGTCCTCTTCAATGACAACGAAGTAAAAGTATTCAAAGACGGTGTATTACAAACTCCATATACCGACTATACATTTAAAAATGATAGAGTAACATTTACAAGTGCAATGACTGGTAGTGAAGTTATTGAAATCTTTACTAAGTTCAATAATCTATTATTAGAAGACGGAGACAGAGTTCAACTTAACACAACCGAATCACATATAAGAAGAGTTTATATTACTTCGCCAGGAACTGGTTATACTCAATTACCTAGAGCATTTCCAGGCGGATATATTTACATGGACGATTTATCAGGATTTGGAATTGGTGAAGTTGTAAGAGGCGCAACTTCAAATGCAACTGCAAGTATTATAAGAAAAGAAACAAAAGATGGTAAGAATAGATTAGTTGTAAAAAGAGAATCAACAGATACAGGTCAATTCCAATCTTCAGAAAACATAGTAGGTTTAACAAGTTCAATAACAAGAGCAGCTGATTTAATTAAAGTAACAAGTGGAACAGGTGCAAAACTTTTAGCTTATTCAGACGAGATTGGTGGAGTTGGTTCTATCAATATTCAAGACCAAGGTTTCAAATTCAATGAAGACCCAGTGATTGGTGGTGCAACATTCTATAAAATGTTAATCACCACACCAACTGCTACATTAACTAAAGACTTAACATTTACAGGTAGAATAACAGGAACAACTGCAAGAGTTGATGTGTATGACCCTAATAGACAAATCCTAACCTTCAAAGAAATGGACGGGTGTTTTTTAGATAACGAAGAAATATTATACAACAACACCGATACATTTAAGATACTAAAATTCAATCCTTACACTGGTAGAGGTAAACTCGGTGGTGAAGGTATTATACAAAAAGCATTATTGACAGATAAGGGAACTATCGATTCGTCAGCAATCAATGTTCATGATAGTAAAATATATCAATCACATTCATACATTATCAAGATAGGTGAATCTATTAACAAATATAGGTCTATTGTTAAAGACCTAGTTCACCCTTCAGGACATATATTCTTCGGTGAGGTTGCAGTTAAAGAGTTCGTAAACCCGTTTGACGAGATTACAAATGCAGCTGGTGTAGAAAGAGAATCTAGATTCAACTTCTTGCCTACTATTATCATGCAAGGATTCCCAACATATCATTTTGATTTAGAACTTGCAGATTCAGTTACAAGAGATGACGAATCTAATATCTTATTAGAAAATGGTTATCATTTAATACTAGAAGATTCACCTGATGTTAATGCAATCACTAATTTATTAACTCAGGTTCAAATCTATACTAAACAAGCAGAACTCAATAGTCCACTTGTTGTTTATATGCCTACAGACGAAACAACGATTGGAAATACACACCCGACTGCCGAAGACTTTAAACAGAGACATGTAAACTTATTCATGATTAAGTCTCTTGCAAATGCTCAAGTATTAATACCCGAAAGAATAGAAACAAATCCAATCAGAGCAGTCAGAGAAATAACAGCAAGTAATGGTAAATTTTACTGGAATGGTGAAAAACAACCAACTCTCGTTTTACAGAGAGGTGTAACATATGATTTTTCACACCCAAGTATTCACCCAATAAGATTCTCAACAACGCCAGACGGGACTCATGGTGGTGGAAGTCAATATACAACTGGTATTTCAGGTGGTTCTTACCTAACTCTAGAAGCTTTATTTGACGAAAATACACCCGACACATTATACTATTATTGTGCTAATCACGCAAATATGGGTGGAGAGGTTAAAGTTGTAACAGGAAATAGATTTACTTCTTTAAACTTAGATACACAAAACAATCCATATCATTCACCTTATGAAATCAAATACGAAAGAAGACATGCAGATTTAGGTATTGTAATGACTTCATTCCAACTAGAAGACGAGAACATAGTATTTGAGGACGGTGGATTAATGCAACTAGAAGGTGAACATTCACACTTCAGAATGGAAGCACCCGAGGGTGACGGACTAGGTGGAACCTTTATATTTGAAGACGGAGACTATATGAGGTTAGAAGATGCATCATATATGTCAGAGCCTTTAGGTGTATTGAAATCAGAAAGAGTTGCAAACTATAATACTTCTTCTTTAAGAACTGAAGACAATATGCAGATTACTTTAGAAGACGGTGGAGTTATGCTTGACGAATCAACTCAAGGAACAAGCATTACTTCATATGCACCAATGAACTATACTATTGGTGACATAAATAAATTAAGTAACCAAGAGATTTATAATATTTCTTATTATCTATTGGACGAAGATGTATCAAATGACGCAGACGAAGACCAAATTGTATTAGAAGATGGATATGGGTCGATATTATTAGAAGAGTCAGACCCTTCAGGATTGACATTCAATCACCTACAAAACTTCTTACCAAGTCTAAGAATGAAGAACTTTGATAATCAAAGTAACAAAAGAACTCATATAGCACATAGTAGTTATGTAAAATCATCAAAAATAACTAATTCTACTTTGAGTTCTTTATAAATAGTATATAAATACCAATAACGGAGATTTAAAATGGCAGCAATTATAACCGAAAAGTTTAGAACACATAGTGCTAAACAATTCATAGAGGATTTTTCAGCCGAGGAAGCTTCTTCCTCGACTTACATGTTCATAGGAAGGTCTTTCCCTTGGACAGACGACACGGCACCCGACACACCAGCAAACTCAGTTGGTGAGGAAATGGATGCATTTTCAGACATGGTGGCAATGAAGAAGGTTTCTTCAGCAGATGTCACTCATGCATTAACACGAAGAAACTGGGATTCAACAGGTAATACAAAGTATGACGAGTATGACCACACTATTTCAGCTTCCAATACTTCAAGTGCAAGTTCTTCAAGTAACATATACGATTCAAGGTTTTATGTTATTACTGATGAATATAATGTATACAAATGTATTAGAAGTGGAAGGGATTCAAATGGTGCAGTTGTAAACTCAACTGTAAAACCAACTGGAACTAGTCCAACAGCATTAGTTGAAACTAATGACTCAGGTATTCAAACAGGAAGAGGTTATCTTTGGAAGTATATGTATACTGTATCAGCTGCCGATACAATTAAATTTACTACTACAGATTTCATTCCCGTTAAAACTATTGGTGCAAAAGCTGCTTTAGGTGGTGTTTCAGATGACTCTTCTTCACAATGGCAAGTAGAAAACCAAGCTGTCGATGGTGCAGTTCACCACATTAAAGTAGATAATGGTGGTTCAGGTTATACTGCATCTGCAAATATAGCAAATGTTGTTATTGCTGGTGACGGAGACGGAAACGGAAGATGCACGGTTCATACTAACGGTTCAGGAGTTATTACTCATGTTACTGTAACAACAGCTGGTGCAAACTATAGACGAGCTTCTATAGATGTTGCAAATATCTCAGGTATCGGTAGTGGTTCAGGTGCAGTTTTAACACCAATCATTTCACCATTATACGGTCACGGTGCAAACCCAATTGAAGAATTAGGTGGAAACTTCGTAATGATAAACTCAAGATTAGAGTTTGCAGAAGGTGCTGGTGATTTCCCAACAGACAACGATTTCAGACGAATTGGTCTAATCCAAGACCCATTCTCTTCAGGAACAACAGTTGCAACAGGAACTAACTATGCAGCTTATCATAAAATGACATTGTCATCTGTAACAGGTCTATCAGTAGACGACACAATCATGGACTCTCAGAATAATGGTTCAGGTGTTGCAGTTTCTAAAATTGTATCCATATCAGGAAATGTAGTTTCACATATCCCTCAAGCAAATAGTGCTGGATTATATGTAGACTTTGCTTCTTCTGATACTGTATACAAAGGGAGTTCAAGTATCGGAACAGTGAGTGCTGTCGATTCTTCATTCCCCGAAATAGTAAAATACTCAGGTAATATCATGTATGTCGAAAATAGAGGTGCAGTAACAAGAGCTGCAGACCAAATCGAGGATATTAAACTGATTATTCAGATGTAATTTAATTACATCTTAAACAACATAAGAGTAAACTATGGCGCAGAAGACTGATTTAAACATATCACCCTATTACGATGACTATTCGGAGTCAAAAGATTTTCACAAAGTTCTATATAGAGCAGGAAGACCTCTTCAAGCAAGAGAATTAATCCAATCACAATCTCTATTACAGAATCAAATTGAGAAATTTGGTGACCATTTCTTCGAAGAAGGTTCAATCGTTACTGGGGCTCAGTCTGATGTAGACTTTGATTTATATTATGTCAAAGTTTTAGCTTCAAACCCTAACTCAAGTGGTGATTCTGCAGTAGAATCATATAGGGAATCTTATCATGACAAATATCTTATAGGAAAAACTACAGGAGTTGTTGCAAAGGTTATCAATTCAGATGCAGAAACCTCTACAGATTATATTACTCTTTATATCAGATTAGAAAGACAAGGAACAGATGCAAATAACTCTTTTGCATTCTCAGGTGACGAAGTATTAGCACCATGTGGATTTAATAGTGATGGTGATGTAACTGAAGACACTTCAAACAATAATCATTTTAAAGTTGCACCTCAAAGTGTAACACCAGTCGGTAGAACTTCAATTGCAAATATAGCAGAAGGTGTTGTATACATTAGAGGATTCTTTGTAAGAGTTCCAGCACAACAATTAGTTTTAGAAAAATACAATTCAAAACCTTCTTACAGAGTTGGTTTGACAATTACAGAATCATTTATATCAACTGCAGAAGATAGTTCTTTATATGATAATGCTCAGGGAACTTCAAATGAGAATGCAGCTGGTGCTGACAGACTTAAGTTTACACTTACTCTATCAAAATATGCATTAACTTCAACAGAAGACGCAAACTTCGTTGAATTAGTTAGAGTAAACAACGGTGTTATAGAATTAAAAACAACACGACCAATTTATACAGAAATAGAAAACACACTTGCACGAAGAACATTCGATGCAAATGGTGATTTCATAGTTCAACAATTTACACATAGTCTTAGAGAACATTTAGACGATACAACAAACGCAGGTTTCTATCTTAAAGCACAAGGTGGAGATGAAAGTAAATTTGTATTCCAAGTATCGCCAGGAAAAGCATATGTTAAAGGTTACGAGATTGATAAAATCGGAACAACAAACCTTAACATAAACAAAGCAAGACAAACAACAACAATATCAGGTGCAAAGACACCTTCAAGATTAGGTAACTATGTTAAAGTTGCAAATACTTTTGGTTATCCCGATTTTGGTAACGAAGCAGGACAACAAGCATTAACTCCTTTTGCACCAGTTCATTTATTCCCTAGCAAAATAACTTCAGCAGGAACATTAAACTCAGAAGACCATATTGGTTTTGCAAGGGTTAGACATATAGAAAATTACGGGACAACTTTAGCAGAAACTTCTTTATATCTTTTTGATATAAAAATGTTTACTAAGATTGGATATCAATCTCATCTTGGAACTGCACATGCTGGTGATAAAGTAACAGGTGGAACTTCAGGTGCAACAGGTATTGTTGCATATGATAATAATTCAAATGCATTATATGTTCATGATGTAGTCGGAACCTTTGTCCACGGTGAAGCAATCACTTCAACAGGAGACGGAGATTTTTCTTGCACCTCATATGGTGATACATACAGAAGCACCTCTAGAGAAATTAGGTCTTATAACATAGACAGAGTTAGAGGTATGGGTCAAGAAAGGTCAGACGCAACTCTTGCTGACTTTACTGCAGATTTAATCGTAGACCAAGATACACAATTAACAGGAACAGTTATATTTGAAGCAAATGGAACCGACCTTACTGGATTCGGAACAAGATTTACTGCAGAATTAAAAGAGGGTGATATAGTTCACAACCCAGCTTCAGGACAAGACTTAATAGTTGCTTCAGTAACAAGTAGTATCGCTGCAGTTTTAACAACAAATTCAACTGCAGTATATCAAGGTAATGCAACAAGACGAAGAACAAAAATTTATGACCAAGACCAGTCAGTATCAATCTATGCATGGCCAAGAGATTATGTAAAAAATCATACACCCGACCAAGTTACAGTTAAGAAACAAAAAGTTATTAGAGTTAGTGGTGGTAAGGTAACCCTTACAACAGATAACAATGAGTCATTCTTACAAATGTCTCAAGATAATTTCCAATTATCTATATATGATTTGAATGGTGCTTCAGGTGGTGCAAATACTTTAGGTGCTGAGTTAGACCCAGTAGCAACAGCAGGTGCTAAATCAAATCCAACTGCAACCACTGAACAATATCAATTTACAACTTCAGCTGCAAACGGTGTTGACTATCTTGTATCATATGCAGTTAATTTAGATGCACCAGTAAACAGAGATAAAACATTAAACAGGTCAAGGTGTTCAATCGTAACTGCAGCTAAATCTTCAAGTGTAGATTACGGAACTGCATACGACCATAAAGATATAACACTAGGTGTTGCTGATGTTCTTGCAGTAAGAGGAATCTATGAGGGTATAGGCGGTTCAACACCTTTACCTCCTAGTGCAATCCTTGGTAGTGTAACTGGTTTACCAGTTAAAGACGAAATACTTGTAGGTCAAACTTCAGGTGCAAGAGCAAGAATTATACAATATAACTCAGGTTCAGCCACATACTTCTACTACACAAATAACTTTGTATTCGAAGACGGTGAAAGTGTTGTTGGTCAAACTTCAAATGCAATTGCAACATTAGGAACAATAACAGCAGGGTCAGATAACATTACAGATAGATACTTCTTTGATAACGGTCAAAGAGACGGATATTATGACCATGCAAAAATAACATTAAAGCCAGGGCAACCTTTACCAAACAATTCAATACTAATTGTATTCGATAACTTTACCTCAAGTGGTGGTGAGTTCTATGATGTAAATTCATATTCAGGTATTGACTATAAAGAAATCCCAGTCTACACACCAAACAAAGTAGACTTAGGTGGATTAGAGCCAGACGGAGAATACGAACTATCAGATGCAGTAGACTTTAGACCTACAGTTGCACAACTTTATAGTTCTTCAACATTCTCTAGTGCAGACCCCGACCCAACAAGTCCAGCAAATATATCAACTGGATTAACTGGTGACCCTTTCGAATACAATAGTAAAGTATTTACTGGAACAGGTTCAAGTGCATTAGACACACCAGTCCCAGGCTTGAACACAACAGGTGATATTGAGTTCTATACTTCAAGAATAGATAGAATCTTCTTACAGAGAGACGGAATGTTTGAGATATCAACAGGTAATCCTTCTTTATCACCAACAAAACCAAAAGCTGTAGACGAAGCAATCGAAATGTTCGAATTGTTCATTCCAGCATATACAAAAGATATCAGTAAGATAAGAGTAAGAAGTTTTGACCATAGACGATATACAATGAAAGATATCGGTAGAATCAACAATAGGGTCACAAACTTAGAAAGAGTAACTTCTCTATCAATGTTAGAGAAAGATACTCAAACAAAACAGATTTTAGACGCAGACGGTTTCGATAGATTTAAATCAGGTTTCTTAGTAGACAACTTTAGAGGTCATAAGATTGGTGATGTTAATCACCCCGATTATAAATGTGCAATCGATACTAAAATGGGTATGTTAAGACCTCAGAACTTACAACAGTTCTTTGACTTAGATTTAAATACCACAACTTCTTCAAACTATCAAAAGACTGGAGATTTAATTACATTACCATATACACCCATATCATATGTAAATCAAGATAAAGCTTCAAGACATATTAATGTTAACCCATATCATGTCTTTGCTTTCGTAGGTAATGTTAAACTAACGCCAGGCACCGATATATGGAACGATACAGAAAGATTACCTGATGTTAGAATAAACAGAGAAGGTAATTTCGATGCAGTTATGGCGGGAGTTGGAAACTCTTTAGGAACTGTTTGGAACTCATGGCAAACAACATGGGTAGGTGAACCAGCAGAAGTTAGTTCAGAAGTCCAGTCAACTTCAGCAGGAAGTTGGAGTGGTGACCCTTCTCAAGGTGGAACATGGCAAGCAGGTCAAGAAATAACTAGAGAAATTACAGAGACACCTGAGATTCAAACAAGAACAGGTATCACAACTTCAGTAGTAGAAGATTTCGTAGAAACAAGAAACGACAGAGTTGTGTCAGTATCTATTATTCCTTTCATGAGAGCAAGGACTATTGAGATAGATGCAACTAACTTAAAACCAAATACAAACCATTTCTTCTTCTTTGATAATGTTAGAGTAGATAAATTCTGTAGACCACATTCTGCACCTTATTCAGCAGACGGTGGATTAACTGTAGCTTCAAACTTACAATCAGACGGTAATGGTAGATTAAGAGGATTCTTTGAACTTCCAAATAGTTCAACTCAAAGATTCCCAACTGGTCAGAGAGAATTGAAGTTAACTTCTTCATTCTATAACCTATCTAATCCACCAAGTCAAGGCTCTGCAACATATCAAGCTCAAGGTCTATTGAACAGTTCACAAACAGAAATTGTTTCAACAAGAAATGGTAGGGTTATTACACAAAATACTTCAGGTGAAAGAAGAACACAAAGGAGAGGTGAAAGATTAAATATATCTGCAATCGATACGGTTGCACCCGATATTCCAGTCGATACTACTCCGATAGTGGTTCCAACACCTACAACAATAGATGTGGTTATACCACCCGAGGTTTTTGTGCCACCAGTTATTAATATACCAGTGCCACCACCCGAACCACCAGCATTACCAATTAGAGTATTGCCTATAGAAGATAGTCCTAGAAGAGGTTCATTCTTAGAGAGAGGTTGGGGAGACCCACTTGCACAATCATTCTTATGTGAAGCAAGTGGTGGTATGATGTTGACTTCAATTGACTTGTTCTTCCAAGCAAAAGATTCACATATGCCTGTATCAGTAGAAATCAGAAACATGGTTAATGGTTATCCAGGCCAAGTAGTTTTACCTTTCTCAACAGTAACAAAGAATCCAAGTGATGTTAATGTATCTGCAGACGGTTCAGTTTCAACTACATTCACATTCGATTCACCAGTATATGTTGAAGAGAAGAAAGAATATTGTTTTGTAGTATACTCAAACTCAAACGAATATGAATGTTGGATATCTAGAATGGGTGAAACAGATTTAATCTCAGGACAACAAATATCAGGACAACCATACGCTGGTTCATTATTCATGTCTCAAAATGCTTCAACATGGACTGCAGAACAGACAGACGACTTGAAGTTTAACATGAAGATTGCAAAATTTGATACTTCTAAAATACCTTCAATATATTTTGATAACAAAGATTTAGATTTATCAACACTTGCAAAGAACCCAATACAAACAACTGTAAGTAGTAATACAGTTAAAGTTGCTGCATACTTGCACGGATTATATGATAATACTTCTAATACTCAATTATCAGGAATCACTGGTGATAGAATTGGTTCTGTATTATCAACAAGTGGTGCAAACATAACAGACAACACTAGTTTGAGTGATGGAACTTATCCAATAGCTGCAACATCAGTATCACCAGTAGGTGGTTCAGGTGCAGAATTTAGTGTTACAATTGCAAGTGGTGCTGTTGGTGATGTTAGAATTACAAACCCAGGCCAAGGATATAGTGCAAATGATGTAATCACATTAGAAAACTTTGACGGTGGTCAAGCAGATATGACTGTAACAGTTGCTTCAGTTGGTCAGACATTAGGTGGTATCCCAGTAGATGCAATCGGTGGTTCAAGTGCAGTAACATATACTTCTATATCAAATACTGGAATTGATTCGTTTGATATTGCAGTTGACCTATCAAGTTACATAGGTGCAAATAAATTAGCAACTGGATACGATGCATTAGAATCTACTTCAGGTGGTGGAGAAGCTGTTAAACTACAGAGAAACTATTACTTTGACGCATTACATACAATGATTCCTTCAACACAAATCGGTGGTTCAAAAATCATTGCAAGTATTAATACAACTGCAATGAAATCACCCGAAGGTGTCATAGGAAGTGGTGATACAGTTTATACTAAGAGGTCAACAAACAACTTTATTACTTTGAATGATAATACATTCTTAGATAACCCAGGCGTTGTTGCTTCACCAATTAACGAAACAAATGAAATGCAATCACAAAGGTCATTCAGTTTATTGACACAATTATATTCAGTAAATCAGAATGTATCTCCAGTTATAGATGTTGGAACAATCGGTTGTATTGCAATTGCAAACAGACTAAACAACATAGATACAAGTAATGATGTGCCTTCAGGAGTCACATATGTGCCGTCTACTGAACCCGAAGGGGACAGTAATGCATTCGTTTATGTAACAAGGAAAGTAAACCTTAAAACTCCTGCTACGAGTCTAAAAGTTATTGCAGATAACTTTAGACCACCTAACACTGAATTTAAGTATATGTTTAAGATTATCAAGGCAGATGAAAACACACCTCTTGATGATATAGGTTTTGAGTTCTTCAATTCAGACGGAACACCCGATACTGCAGTTGAAGTAGACGGAAGAAACTTTAAGGAATATGAATATACTGCAGAAGACTTACCCGAGTTCACAGCATTCGTAATTAAAATTGTAGGACAAGGAACAAACACATGTGCTGTTCCTATGGTATCGTCTCTAAGGGTAATGGCATTAGCATAATGGGTATAAAGGTAGAAGGACATACCCACCTAGAGAGAGACGAATCTTCTCATGCAATTATCAATACTGATATTGAACAATACAGATTGACAATGAGAAGAAGAGAAGTATATAGAGCTCAGAAAGAAGATATAAATAATCTAAAGAATGAAATAGGTGAAATTAAAGGACTATTGAAAGAACTTATAGAGAAAACACATGGCTAATCAAGTAAATGCAGAACAGACTTTAAACGAATTTAGAAATTCGTTCAATACACTGAATAATGAAGTGGGAAGTATCACGGGTTTAAGAGGAACTCTTAATAACCCTAACTCTCTTGTTGATGCAATTAATGTCCTTGAAGATAAAACATTCTTTTTACAAACATTCGAATATACAACAACTACAGACCAATCATATTCAGGTGCAGACGCAAATGGAAATGTTTTAAAATATAGACAAGGTAAAGTTCAAGTATACCTAGACGGAGTTCACTTAGTAGAAGGTGGTGCTGGTGCAAACGGTTATACAATTCAAATACCTTCAGGATTATTCTACACTGGTATCCTCTTAAATGCAGCTCCTACTGCTGGTCAAATTTTAACTGTATATGCATACACTGGTTCTCAATCAGGTGTAGCTGCAGACGGTGGTGCTGGTGGTGGTCAGTTTACAGAAACAGCAGAAAACACAATTTACAACATTAACTCAAACGGAGTTATATTAAATGGAACCTCAGCAGCTGCAGTATCATTACAGTCAGGATATCAGGTTCAGTTAGAAGGTAACACTTTCGTTGACGGTAATGTTAAAGTCGATACAGGTCATTCATTAGAAGCACCTACATTAACAGACGGGACTGCAACTATTACAGGTGGAGTTGGAACTGGATTTAGTTCTCTTACTTCTACTTCTTTAGTTGGTAACCTAACTGGAAATGTTACTGGTGATATCACTGGTGATGTTAAACATGGTGGTTCAGTTGTTTTAGATGCTTCTACAGGTGCATTGACTGGACAAGTATCAGATATTACAAATCACCAAATAACAGATTTGAGTGATGTAGATACTACTGCACCTTCAGACGGTCAGATATTAGTATATAATGCTTCTTCAAGTAAATATGTTCCAACTAATCAACAAACTTCTGATACAGTAACAGAGGGTTCAAGTAATTTATATTTTACAAATGAAAGAGTTGACGATAGAGTTAATGCATTGATTGTTGGTGGAACAGGTATATCAACATCATATAACGACGCTGCTGGAACATTGACAATCAATGGTTCTGCACAATATGGTGATTCAGATGTTCAATCATATTTGAGTGGGGGAAGTGGACTTGCAATGAGTGGGTCAGGTGTCTTCTCAGTTAATACTTCAAACGGAGTGAAAATCGATGGTGATGATGTCGAATTGGATTATGAAATAGTTAACTCAGCACCTTCAAGTGCTGGTTCTACATCGACTGGTCACCTTTGGTTTGTAGTATGATATGGCTGACGAAATTTATGTAAATATAGGTTCGAGTTTTCAACAACCCTATCAGGGTCAGACAACTATACAAGTTCAGAACCCAGTATCAAGACAAACAATAAGACAAACTTTAAGACAAGGACAAAATCCTTTTACTTTTAGTGCAAGAAGTCCTTTTACTTCTCAGAATACTGCAAATAGACAACACCCTTTTATTAGAAGTATTCAATCGCCTGGATTCTATATTTCAATAGGTAGAACACCTATAACATATCAACACCAGTCTCCAAGCACATATCAAGCACAAGGTCAGACACCCGCAACTTATCAAGCACAAGCAAGAAGTCCCTTTACATATGACCATAGACAACCAGTTATTTACGATGCAACGGAAAGGTCTCCGTCTACCTATCAGGCAAGAGGACAAACACCTTATCAGTATAGGTCTCCGAGTCCATTTACATACCAAGCACAAGCAAGAAGTTCGTATGATGCAAGAGACCCAAGTCCTTATGAGACTCAAAATGCAAACCCTTCAACTTATCCAGTTCCAGCTGCAAGACGACCAGTAGCACAAGCAGGAGGAGCTCCGTTTAATATTCAAACTCCAGCACAGGGTAGTGTGCAATCGTTAGAAGTGGGTTCAATACAGATTGGAGCTCCACCATTTTATACTCCACCATATCCTTCGAGATTTGAACCTGAGATGGATCCGTATTGGACGGTATATCAATATAGGTCACCATATGTTGGAACTTATCAAGTCCCTTCTACTGCTCAAGGTAATCAGGTGCAACAACCGTATCCATATATTGCAAGCGCACAGAATCCAAGTCCATACATAGGACAAGCACAGAATCCCGAATGGGGAGTAAGACAAGGTGGAAGATACGGTGAACCTATTGATTATCAATATAGGTCGCCTGGTTCAGCACAAGCTCAACAACCAAACCCGTTTACATATCAGGCAACAGGAACGACTCCAGTAATCAGTCAACAACAACCGTATACATATCAAGCAAATATACAAAACCCAACTATTGGACAAGCACAACAACGAAGTCCTTATATTGCACAACAACCAAGTCCTTATATTGCAAATGCTCAACATCAGCAACCTAATATAAGACAAACAAGATATCCGTATCCTGCTAATGCTCAGAATACAAGTCCTTATATTGCAAGTAAACAAAGTCCGTATATTGCAGATGCAAGACAACCTAGTCCTTATATTGCAAATATACAAAACCCTTATCCTTATATTGCAAATCAACAAGAACCAAATATTAGAGATGCTGGACAACCGTATCCATACATTGCAGCGACTAGACAACCTAATTTCTATAATCATAGGTCACCTTCAATATATCAAAGAACTGATAACCACCAAGAACCTAATATCTTGCCTGCAAGACAACCGTTCCCATATCAGTTTAACTATCAGGTATCATATGACCATAGGTCTCCTTCAATAGGACAAACACCTTATTCTACTACAAGACCTATTGGCCCAGTTGCAAAAGTTAAGGGTATTTTCAGAAATAATAATGGAAGTGTTGAAAAAGTCGAAGAGGTTTATGTAAACGATAGTGGAACAGTAGAAAAGATTCACCAATCAGTTCCAAACGCACAATTCTCTAAGGGCTAACTTTTTGTATAAATAGTTTTATGGCTATTATTGCAAACATATTCATTGACCAAGGAACCGATTTTTCTATTACTGTAGATGTAACAGATTCAGCAGGAAATGTATTAGACCTTACTGGGTATAGTGCAGCTGCACAAATCAGAAAGACATATAGTTCTTCTTCAACTAGTGCAACCTTTACTTCTTCACATAACAATGCTGGAGGGGCAGTTACATTATCATTAAATGATACTCAAACAACTGCTTTAGACGCAGGTCGATATGTATATGACTTAAATATTACAAGTGCTGGTGGAGTAACAACTAGAGTTGTAGAAGGTCAAGCAGTAGTAACCCCAGGCGTAACGAGGTAATTATGGCAATTAAAGGTGTAGTAAACAGACAGGGAGCAATTGGTGGACGAGTTCAAGGAACTGGTAATGTCCGTGCAAGACAAGTAGCAATTGGTTCAGGTGCAGCGGGAACAGATATTACTCAAAAATCTATTCAAGAATTGAATGATGTAGAAGCTGCAGAAACAGATAAAGGTCTTCTACAATACGACCAAGCTTCAGACAAATGGAAAACCACTAATGTTATAGACGGTGGGACTTTCTAACGCATAAATACTTTAACAAATCAATGTGTCATTCAGTGAGACACGAACCCCATAGTGAGGGGATAGTTATATAGAATGAGTCTTTCTCGGATAGTGAAGAGAAAAATTAATTAATTAATTTTATATTTTTTCGTAGGAGAAAAAAAGAAATGGCAACAGTAATTCAAATCAAACGAAGCACTGGTCTATCAGCCCCTGCAGTCTCAGACTTAGCAGAAGGTGAATTGGCTTATGTGCAAGATAGGTCGAATTCAGGTGCTGGTGCAAAACTATACATTGAGTCCGTAGATTCAGATAACTCTACTCCTCTAATTCAAGCAATTGGTGGTAAGTATTATACTGATATTCTTGCTGGTTCTACTGCAACCCCTGCTAACTTTAAAGTTGGTAATGGTTCATCTACAGGTGGTTCAGTTCAATTTTTGGAAGATTCAGACAACGGAACTCATTTTGTAGGTCTTAAAGCACCCGACTCAGTTGCAAGTTCACATACATTAACTTTACCGTCTGCAGACGGAAGTAATGGACAAGTTCTTGGAACAGACGGTTCAGGTAACCTTTCATTCCTATCAACAACATCTACATTAGCAGGTGCGTCAGATTCAGATATTTCTAACCCAGCAGCAGGACATATTCTTGTTCATGACGGTTCAGATAGTTTTGATAATGTCGCAATTAGTGGAGATATCTCACTTGCTTCAAGTGGTGCAGTAACAATCGCAAACTCTGCTGTTGAAACAGCAATGATTGCAGATAGTAATGTTACTATTGGGAAAATTGACTTCTTTGTTGACGAAGACAACATGGCTTCAGATTCAGCAGTTAAAGTTCCTTCACAGCAATCAGTTAAAGCATATGTTGACAGTCAATTAACTGCTCAAGACCTAGACTTCCAAGGTGACTCAGGTGGTGCATTATCTATAGATTTAGATAGTGAAACTCTTGATATCGCAGGTGGAACAGGTGTAACAACAGCAGGTTCAGGAAACACATTAACAGTTAATATTGGTCAGTCAGTTGGAACAACTGATAATGTCACATTTAACAATGTCGATGTTGACGGAACACTAACATCAGACGATATCACATCTACAAACATCGCTGCTTCAGGAAACTTAACAGTTTCAGGTAACTTAACAGTTAACGGAACAACAACTACTGTAAACTCAACAACAGTATCTATCGATGACCCTATTTTCGAATTAGGTGAATCAGGTTCAGATGACAACCTAGATAGAGGTATAAAATTCTTATACAATAATGGTGGTGCTAAAGTTGGTTTCTTTGGTTACGATGATTCAACAAGTAAATTTACCTTTATTACAGATGCAACAGATACATCTTCAGTGTTCTCAGGAACTGCTGGTAATGTAGCATTCGGTGGTATCGAAGGTTCAGGTCTTGCACTATCAGGTTCAATCACAAGCATAGACGGGTCTGCCCCAACAGCAGGTCAGTTGTTAATTGGTCACGGAACAAATGGTGACTTTGCAGCTGGAACACTAACTGCTGGTGAAGGTATCGATGTAACAAATGCAGACGGTAGTATAACAATTGCAGCCGAAACTGGAACAGCGTCAAATCTTGGTGCCGTAATCGTGGCAGCAGGAGAGGGTATGGACGCAACATACTCAGGTGGAACAGTAACAGTAGCTGGTGAAGATGCAACAACTTCTAATAAAGGTATTGCTTCTTTCTCATCAGACAACTTTACAGTTTCAAGTGGTGCTGTAACCGTAACTGCTATAGATGGTGGAACATTTTAATTAGACTTTCTATAGGAGGAAACGATGGCAACAGTTATTCAATTTAAGAGAAGTTCTACAGAAAACGATGTGCCTTCTACAAGTGATTTAGCACTTGGAGAATTAGCTGTCAATACTTATCACGGTAGATTTTATACCGAGAAGAATGACGGTTCAGCATCAGTAGTCGAGGTCGGGTCAAACCCAGCCTCTCTAACAATTAATGACGCTATCACATTTCCTACTAGTGATGGTTCGAGTGGTCAGGTTCTACAGACTAACGGTTCAGGAACACTATCATTCGCAACATTGTCCAGTAGTGGTGTGGACATTTACAAATACACCGTAACGAGTAACCAAACAGTTTTCACAGGAAACGATGATGACGGAAACTCTCTATCCTATAATCCAGGCGTAGAGCAAGTCTTCCTAAATGGTGTTAAACTCATTGACGGTGGTTCAGACTACACTGCAACAAATAGTTCTACTATCACTTTACAAGCAAATGCGATATCGGGTGATATTTTAGAGGTAGTGGCTGTGTCTGCACTAAACTTAGTGCAAGGTTTCTTTACTGAAACTTCTTTGACAACAACCAGTGCAAACCAAGTATTATCTGCAAACGGAATTGCCAACAAGGCAATTAAGTATGTGATAAACGCAACTCATGCTTCAGCAGGGACACACGCTGCAGAGGTTTTATTAATCAATGACGGAACAGATGCATACTTCGTTCAATACGGTGATGTGTATTCTAATTCGTCTCTGTTTTCATTGAGTGCAGATGTTAATTCAGGTAACATGAGACTTCTCATTACACCTACTAACACTAACACAACAGTGGATACATTCCAAATTAGACATTCATAGGGGGAATAAGAAATGGCAATTAGTAAATCATTTAAACTTGCAGAACTTATTCGTCACATCGAATATGATTCTACAGATGATGTAATCAAAACAAGTAAAAAGACTCAAGATAAAAACAAAAAGAGAGGTGCAGAAACTAAAACTTCTACAACTCAGTTTAATCTTGATACTTTTGCAAAAGCAGATTACAGAGCTGCAAGATATATCGTTGCAATGTCTGAAGGAACAAACTTCCATTCAACAGAAGTAATGTTAGTCCATGACGGTTCTGATGTTACTTTGACTCAATATGGAACATTGAAAGATACAAATCTTGCAACATTCGATGCTGATATAACAGGAGCAAATGTTAGACTACGATGCACACCAGCTTCTTCAAACTCAACAGTAATTAAGTTTGACAGAACATTGGTAGATGCGTAATCTTATTTAAATCAATTAAAAGGGGACTTCAAGTCCCCTTTTTTTTATTCTAGCCCCAAATTATATAAATAGATTTATGGCAACTCAAAAGAAATTCATTGCAGACTTAGGTTTAGAAACAGCAAGTGATTTATCGGTTGACGGAAATGCAACTATTACAGGTAATTTAACTGTAAATGGTTCTACAATTACTGTAAACTCGACTACCACTTCTGTAGCAGATTCATTAATGGAATTTGCAAATGCAAATACCACTTCAGATACACTGGATATAGGTTTCTATGGAAACTATAATGACGGTTTATCAGACGGTGGTGCTTCAGAATATACAGGGTTGTTCAGAGACGCAAGTGATTCCACATGGAAACTGTTTGACGGATTAGAATCCGAACCAACAACAGTAGTAAATACAAGTGGAACAGGATATGCACTTGCAGATTTACAGGTCGGAGACTTGACTGCAACAACAATTACTGCAACAAACAGTATAACAGGGTCAAGTATAACATATCCTACTAGTGACGGGACAAGCGGACAAGTATTAACAACAAATGGGTCAGGAACATTATCATTCCAAGACGCAGCTGGTGGTTTAGATAGTGGAAGTGTTACAACTACTTCAACTTCTGCCACAAATTTAGATACTTTTGCAACTAATTCAGTAAGAAGTGCAAACTATTATGTTTCTATATCAGATTCAACGAGTGGAGACTATCAATTTACTGAATTAAACATTGTTCATGACGGAACGAGTGCCTATATTTCACAATATGGAACGGTGTTAACAGGTTCTTCAGAACTTGCAACCTTCTCAGTGGACATAAACATAGGGACATTAAGAGTCAGAGTCACCCCTGCTTCGACCAATTCGACTGTATTTAAGTTTAAAAAGATAACAGTCGCAGTTTAAAGAAAAAAAAGTTTAATTAGTTTTTGTATACGGCGTAGATAGAGACGGCGGATTGATAAATACCAGTATACAAACCAAATGTAATCGAGGACACGATAAATGGCAACAAAAAACACTTTCGTTATAGAGTATGGACTTACGGTTGGTTCTACAGAAGTGATATCTTCAACAGGTAAATTAGCTTCTACTGCATTATCAGAGTTAGATTCTGATAATCTTTCAGAAGGTTCCACGAATCAATACTTCACGAATGCAAGAGCAAGAGGAGCTATCTCACTTGCAAGTGGAGAAACGAATCTAAGTTATAATTCTAGTAACGGAGAACTAAGTTTGCCGACAGTTAATGGAGGGTCATTCTAATGACATCGAAAAATTTTATAATCAAGAATGGTCTTACTGTAGGAACAACAGAAGTTATTGATAGCTCAGGAGACTTAACTGCAGCTTCAATCGGAACAAATGCTTTAGAAACTATTGACGACCACATAGCAGGAACTTTACTTCAAGCAGGTTCAGGGGTATCATTATCTTATAATGATTCTGCTGGAACTCTTACAATCACTGGTAATGTAGGTGATATTACAGGAGTTAATGCTGGTGCTGGTTTGACTGGAACTGCAACTTCAGGTGATGCAACACTTAATATTGGTTCAGGAACAGGTATTACAGTAAACTCAGACGATATTGAAGTAGATACTTCAGTCGTTGCAACATTAACAGGTTCACAAACATTAACAAACAAAACACTTACAAGTGCAGTTTTAAATACTGGTGTAAGTGGAACTGCAATATTAGACGAAGACGATATGTCTTCGAACTCTGCTACACAGATTCCAACACAACAATCAGTTAAAGCATATGTAGATTCTCAAATCTTAACTAAAGATAATACAGACGAGATTACAGAAGGTTCAAGTAATTTATATTTTACAAATGCAAGAGCAGACGCTAGAATTGCAAATGCAATTAAAGACGAAGACAACATGGCGTCAAACAGTGCGACTCATGTTGCATCACAACAATCAGTTAAAGCATATGTAGATTCTCAAGTTGCTGGTAAAGACGCATTATCAGAACTATCAGGTGATTCAGATGACATTACAGAAGGTTCAACAAATTTATTCCATACTTCAGAAAGAGTTGACGATAGAGTTAATGCATTAATTGTTGCTGGAACAGGTATCTCAAAAACATATGACGATGCAGCTGGAACACTAACCATTGCAAACACTAATCAAGCAGACATAACAGGAGTTACTGCTGGGTCAGGTTTAACAGGTGGTGGAACTTCAGGTGCAGTAACACTTAATGTTCAAGTAGACGACAGTTCAATCGAAATAGATTCAGATTCACTTCAAGTAAAATCAGGTGGTATCACTAACGACATGTTAGCAGGTTCAATCGTTGCAAGTAAATTAGCAGGTTCAATACCTAACAGTGCATTATCAAATAGTTCAATCACAATCGGTGGAACTTCTACTGCATTGGGTGGAACTGTTCTTGCAGATACAGATGCTCTTTCAGAGGGTTCAAGTAATCTATACTTCACAAACGAAAGAGTTGATGATAGAGTTTCAAATCTTATAGTTGGTGGTTCAAATATCACTGCAACTTATGACGATGCAGCGGGAACACTAACACTTGCTGGTTCTGCAGCTTATGGAGACTCAGACGCAAGAGGTGCTATCTCAGTAACAGATTCAGGTGGAGACGGTTCACTTTCATACGATAATTCAAGTGGTGTTATTACATATGTCGGCCCAAATTCAGCAGAAGTAAGAGCTCATTTAAGTGCTGGAACTGGTGTATCATATTCAGGTGGTGAGTTTAGTATCGGTCAGGCAGTTGCAACATCAAGTAATGTTCAGTTTGCAAACTTAACACTTTCAGGTAACCTTACAGTTAACGGTTCAACAACAACTGTATCTTCTACAAATACAACAATCGAAGATGCATTGATTGAGTTAGGAACTGGAACTTCAGGTTCACCTTCAAATGACGCTGGTTTTGTAATTGAAAGAGGAAGTTCAGACAATGTGTTTATCGGTTGGGACGAAAGTGCAGACGCAGTTACTTTTGGAACAGGTTCATTCACTGGTGCTTCAACAGGTAACTTGACTATTACACCAAGTGCAGTAAATACTGGTGCATTAACAATAACAAATGCAACTAATTCAGGCGGAACAGCAAGAAATGTATACCAATCAACTTCAGCACCTACAGGTTCAGACGGTGCAGTTGGGGATTTATGGATTCTTTACTCTTAATAAATAAGAGTATATTTTTGAGGATAACAATTTAGATGGCATCAGGTAATCAAAAGGTTAAGACCCCTACTGGGTGGAACAAAACCCAAGGAGCTTGGGTAAAGACAGGGCCTAACAACTGGAAAGCAGTTGACCAAATTTATATTAAAACACCTTCAGGGTGGAATAACGCTTCAGGTCAAGAATTAACTCAGGTTCCATATCCTTATATTGCAAATGCTCAAGAACCAAACATAAGGTCAGCACAACAACCTTATCCTTACATTGCAAATGCTCAAGAACCCAATATTCGTAATGCTCAGCAGCCTTACCCTTATATTGCAAATGCTCAAGAGCCTAATATCAGGAATGCACAACAACCTTATCCTTACATTGCAAACGCACAGGAACCAAACATTAGGAATGCACAACAACCTTACCCATATATTGCAAATGGTCAAGAACCAAATATAAGAAACAAACAGGTTCCATTTACATACGACCATAGGTCACCATTTACATACGACCATAGGTCACCGTTTACTTATTCTAATATTGCAAGGTCACCGTTTACTTATGACTATAGGTCACCATTTACCTATCAGAATCCAGTAAGCGCACAAGAACCTAATATTAGAAGTAGTCAGGTTCCTTTTACATATCCAGCAAATATTCAACAACCGAATATCAGAGATGCAAGACAACCGTTTACATATCCAGCAAATATTCAACAACCGAATATCAGAAATGCTCAGCAACCGTTTACTTACCCAGCAAATATTCAACAACCGAATATTAGGTCGGCACAACAACCGTTCACATATCCTGCGAATATTCAGCAACCAAACATTAGGTCAGCACAACAACCGTTTACCTATATTGCAAATATTCAGCAACCGAACACTGGTGCATTCCAAAACCCATTCACCTTCCAAGCAAGACAACCAGTCTTCTTCCCAGGCGGTGGTCGAGGTGGTGGTGGTTGCTTCGCAGAAGATACTATGATTTGGATGGGAGACGGTTCATATATGCCAATACAAAAAGTTCAAGTTGGTGATATGGTTATGACTGCAGACGACAATCTAACAATCATGGTAGGTGAAGTAGAAGAACTAATGGTTCCAAGAGAATGTGAATTATACGAAATATCTTTCGGTGGTAGAGGTGTAAGATTAACAGGTGGACACCCAATTAAAGTTGACGGTAAAGGTTGGTGTGTTATAAACATGGAAGACTGGGAACAAGAAGTTGCAGACGGTGTAGCATGGGGTGGAGAAATCTCAGGTGTAGTTGAAGAAGGTGATAAGATTATTGATTCATTATCATGTATTCTACAAAACACACCTTTACATGCAGTCGATTGTATAGAAAAACAAGAAGGTTTACATAAAGTATACCATTTAACAAAAGTAAGTGGAAATCTAAATTATTTTGCACATGATATACTTGCTCATAATGTTCAAAGGAAGTAGGAGGAGAGAGAATGCCAACATATCAATCACCATTCATTGCTTCTGCTAGACAGCCAGTTCCTTTTACCTTTAGGGTTCCGTTTACATATCAGGCACCTGCTAGGAACCCATTTACCTATCACTATAGGTCGCCTTTTACATATCAGGCACCAGCAAGGAACCCGTTTACTTACCATTATAGGTCACCGTTTACATATCAGGCACCAGCAAGGAACCCGTTTACATATCATTACAGGTCTCCTTTCACATATCAAGCACCTGCTAGACAACCGTTTACTTATCACTATAGGTCACCATTTACATATCAAGCACCTGCGAGACAACCTAATACTTACTCTCATAGGTCACCATTTACCTATAGAAATCCAGTAAATGGTCAAGAACCTAATATTAGAAGTATACAACAACCTAGTCCTTACATTGCAAATGGTCAAGAACCTAATATTAGAAGTATACAACAACCTAACATTAGAGATGCAAGACAACCAAATACTTATTCTCATAGGTCACCATTTACATATGATAGAACTGGTCAGACACCATTTACTTACGATTATCAGTCGCCTTCGACTTATCAAAGAACTGGTCAAACACCTTTCACATATGATTATCAGTCACCTTCAACATATCAAAGAACGGGTCAAACACCGTTTACATATGATTATAGGTCACCTTCAACTTATCAGAGAACTGGTCAAACACCGTTTACATACGACCATAGGTCACCATTCACATATGCAAGACAGGGTAGAACACCTGAAGCAAGATGGGACGGAGATGTAAATCAACAATGGCCTGCAACTCCGATTGGTAGTTAATTTTTAACAACTAAATACTTTATATTATGGACAGATTTGAAGAAATCAAAACCCTTGAACGAGCAAAAGAACTATTCAATGATAGTTTCTCTTTTGAGACTCGTCCCAAAGAACAATTCATTCTTCCACAATTGTATGCAGAGGGAGAAAGAGTCCATAAACCAGTCGAAGAAGCAAAAGAAATATGGCAACATATTGTAGATACATTACCACCTATTAGATTGGTTACATGGAAAGATATCAAAAAATTAATGAACGAAGGAGACCTACAAGAATGGGGTGGTCTAATAAATCCTTCATTAAATTATTTTACTTTTGTTCATAAAGGTTGGACTGCAGCTCTAAGACCCAATCACCCTATCGGTGGTGGTGCAATGGACTATATGATTGAGGACGATGTCTATGCACAAATAACTGGTCAAGACGAAGACCCACATGAAGAAAATATGGTGTCTGCAGTTTATTATCACGCTGCAAAAGCACACTGGTTAATAAACAATATTCAAAAAGAAGGTCTCTGGCAACCTATCCAAGGACACACTAAAAACGGTAAACTTAATATACACCCAGGCTCTATGAGGTGTCAATCATTCCAAGCAATGGACGAACCCAATATGACTTGTTTAGTTACAGACTATTCAAACTGTTTTCCAAATCACCCAAGTCTTAGTGTAGATAACCTTATAGATTTTTGGACTTCATTAGTTCCAAAAGGGAGAAGAAATATAAGTGGTATATGGACAGACCAAGGAAAGATAGAAATCAATGTTCCAATAGACCATGGGGGAACAGACTTTAGAAAACAAGTTCATGCTTTTAATAGAAAGGTTCATAAACTTACAAAGAAAAAACCAATCAATATCTATATTGGTTATGATTCAAGTCATGATGATATTATACATGAAGTTGCAGAAAAGTCAATACATGATAGCATAGAAAAGTCAAAAAGTAGAGGTGTAGGAGAAAAGTTCTTTGACGATTATAAAATAGAAGTCAAACGCCTTGACTATTCTAAAATTCCAGTGTATAATAGAGAGTATGCACAACAGTCTACTGAATTTACTTATAGTAGATTCTTAATTCCATATTTAGAAAACTATGAAGGATTTAGTTTCTTCATTGATAACGATTACATATGGCAAAGGTCTCCCTTACCCTTATTCTATTTCTTAGACCCCGACAATGCAGTAGCATGTGTTCAGTATGATTTTGAACACCATGACGAAGTGAAAATGGGTGGAGAAAAGAATGTATCATATCCTAAAAAATTATGGTCTAGTATGATGATTTTTAACAATGGTCATGAAGATTGTAAAAAACTAACACCCGAAGTAATTAATACTGCAAGTGGACAATATCTACACCAGTTTCAATGGACTGATAAAGTAAGTAAAATACCACATGGTAAAATTGCAACAGAAGGGTTCGATACAAAATTTCAAAAAACAGAACATGCAATCCATTATACAAGAGGTGGCCCTTGGATTAAAGGCATGGATACGAGTAACATAAATATGTTAGGTTACTACGATAGAATAAAAAACGGGTTGCCAAAAAACAACTAATATGTTAGAATGGAGATATTATGATAAATGCATTAGTATATTGTGAGTTTGGAAATTTATTAGTAAGAAAACCAAACGGATTAGAATATAAATTTGAAAATGTTGATAAGCCCGATTTAGGATTTGACTTTGATGTTTTGGTATATGACCAAATAGAAGTAAAAATTTTAGAATGGGATAAAGACAAACCTTTTGACGAGCAAGACACTCAACCTTTATCAGAATCAGATAGAGATGCAATTGAGAGATACATTGATAATTCAGAACCACCTCATGGTATAACTCTTAATAATCAATATATTGATAGAGTTCATGACGCAGTAAGAAGGAATATAGAAGTTCAATGCGAATCATATGGGTTTGAAAGTTTTCTTGACGCAATATATGCTGGTAGAGAGGGTTCAGCACACCCATACAGGTCTGAAGCAAGAAGAGTCTTGGAGTTTGCAGATGCAACATATACAGTTGCAGATGGTATTTACAGAGATATATCTGTAACTAGAGAAGACACTCTAAGAGATTTAGAAGAGTATATAATGACACTTCCACCTTCTTCAGTCATACAAGATGGTTAATTCTATCGAAGTAATAGAATGTGATTCACCGTTCTATATTGAAGAACTCCCACTAGGAAATAAAGTTTATATCTTTGATAATTATTTGTCGGCTGAACTACACCACCATACAGACTCCTTTCTAAGAAATCAAACAAATTGGCAAAAGAACAATTGTGTTCAAACTGTAAATAATAGAAAAAGAGGTGGATTACCTAGTCATGAATTATGGGGTGCTTCATATTTTAGAGCAAACAACGGACAAAAAGTAAAATGTAAATCAAACTTTTACTATCCATATTTTATGGATTACTTAGATAAAAAAATATGCACTGATTTTGCTTTTGAGTGGGTTAGATTTCAATACATGGGAACAAACTCACAAACTTCTAATCAGAATGGAAGCTGTCATTCTGATTGTAGTCTTGATGATGATTTTAATTTATCTTTTCTATATTATACAAATACATTTTGGAATGATAACTGGGGTGGGGATTTAAGATTTTACAGTCAACATGTAGAAACTGGAACAGAAGACCACATGAATGATTTCGAAATAGGAAGAGTTGCATTTAAACCAAATAGATTATTAATGTTTGACGGTAGAATACCACACGGTGCAGAAGCACCCTCAACAAAAGCAAACTATATAGATAGAAGGTCTATAGTCTTAAGAGGAGACGAAGTTAGACTATTAGACAAACAAGAAAGATATGCCAACAATTGATTTTAGAACATTCGATGGAAATGCTTATGAGAACTTTCGACCAGTTCTTGCAAAGAACTATCACCCCGAATGGTGGAAGAAAGCAAAAGTAAAAGTTCACCATAGAGGTCAAACAGTTCAAACTCTAAGGTCATGTCCAGCCATGGACGATTATTTAAAACTAGGTTGGTATATAGTTGCAACTCAAGATATACCAGTTATGAATGGTAGTGATTGGAATTTTCCCGAAGAAGGTGAGGTATTCGTAACCTCTCCCGATAGTCCTATCCGTTCACCTTCACACGGTTCTTCACAATTTGAAGATATATTTGAATATATGGGTGAAGATTGTCCAGTTAAAGATGCATTTAAGATAAGTCAAAGGTGGAACATTACAACACCCGAAGGTTACTCTACATTCTTTATAGACCCTTTTCTATTTCAGAATCAATATTTTGCAGTATGGCAAGGTATTATTGATACGGATAAGTTTAATATGAATATGGATAATGCACAAATTATATTTTATCCTAAAGTTAATCATTCCTTTATTATACCAGCTGGACAACCTATATGTCAATTTGTCCCCTATAAAAGAGAAGAGTATCATGCAACATATACTTTTGCAGATTCAAAAGAGTGGTATCAAACACATGGTATACATGATAGGTCAATGCAAAAATGGCAAATGGAAGGTGGACACATGAAAATAGACCCAAAAACAGGTGAATATATACAGAAGAAAGCTTCAGAAAAATTAAACATTGGTGGTTATAGAAATGCTGGAATTAAGTCCAATAAGGCAAAACTATTTTCCGAAGACACTCCACCACCTGAGTGTCCTATGCATAAGAAGGAAGAACAAATGGAGTTTGACTTTAAAGTTGAACAAAAGAAAAGAACAGAATTAAATTGGGACGGTGACGATGAAAAAGGGAATTAGATTACTATTTCCAACAATAGTATACGAAGAAAATCTTATAGAGAGTGGTAGGATTACAGAAGATTATTGTGATATGTTAAGAGAAGCTGTAGACGGTATGAGAAAGAAAGACCCAGTTGGTAGAAATATATCAAATGCATATAGTGGTTGGCAATCAAATGACGGTTGTGAAAGACACCCAGCATTTACAAAAATAATGAGAGTATTAAAGGATATCTATAATAATGAGATATGTGGATTTCATGCAATCAATAATGGTAAAATTCAAATATCTATTGGTAACTCTTGGGCAAATGTAAATGATACTGGTGCATGGAATAAACCTCATTTACATAATGGTTGTTGGTATAGTGGTGCATTTTATATTAAAGGAGACGGTGACGAAGGAGACTTCGTTGCAATTGATAAAGACCCAAAAGTAGTATCAGAATTTCCAAATAATGTAAGACAAATGGATACATATAGAATAAGACCTACAACAGGGTCTTTGATATTGTTTCCAAGTGCTATGATGCATATGGTTGAACCAAATAGAACCAAAAAGGATAGATATTCTATATCCTTTAATGTTGTTTCTCATAAATTAAACATGGGTAATGACCATGCTAGTGATGTAGACCCCGACTGGAATTTCTTCCCCCTAAACGAAGACTACGACATAGTCAAGTAGTTTTTATAAATAACAGTATGGAAATTACTGTATCACCTTATATCTTATGGAACATTATCATCACGGTAATCGTAGCCCCGTTAGGATTTCTAATTAGAAATGTATTAAACGAACAGAAAAGATTAGATATCTTAGTCAATAAAACAAGAGAAGAAATCGCAAAAGATTATGTTACAAGAGACCAAATCGAAGCAGATTTCGACAAAATAATGAGGTCTATTCAAAGGATTGACGAGAAGTTAGACCGAATCCAATCTAAAACTTATTTCCAAGAATAGAATCGTTATAAATAGTATAAAGCAGGAAATAACTGGATTATACTATTATGGCAAAACCAAATTCAAAAGCAACTTTTAAAGAATACATAAAAAGAAAACTTGGAGCTCCAGTTCTAGAAATTAATGTGGACGATGACCAGTTTGATGATAGAATAGACGAAGCAGTCCAATACTTTCAAGAATACCATTATGACGGTTCAATTCGTTGTTACTTGAAGCACCAGTTAACTCAAACACATTTAGATGCAATGAGAACAGACGAAACATTCACTGAGAGTGTTGCTGGAACTCATGACTACAATGATATGCAAGTCAAACAACAAAAGAATTATATAATTCTACCCGAATTTGTTCTTGCAGTAAACAAAATTTTCCCTTTCAATGATAGACATAATCTTAATATGTTTGATTTAAGATATCAATTAAGATTAAATGATTTGTATGATTTAACTTCTACAAACATTTTATACTATGAAATGGTTCAACAACATATCAGTATGTTAGACCAAATCTTAGTAGGACAAACACCTATCAGATATAAGCAACACATGAATAGATTGTATATTGATGCATCTATAGAAGATTTCCAACAATCAGAATACATACTCATAGAATGTCATAGAAAAATTGACCCAAATGATTTTACAGATATCTATAATGATATGTGGTTGAAAAGATATGCAACTGCATTAGTCAAATATCAATGGGCAGAAAACTTATCTAAGTTTGACGGTATTGCATTGCCAGGCGGTGTTACTATGAATGCAGCTGAAATGAAAGCACAAGCACAAGAGGAAATAACAAAATTAGAAGAAGAGTCAAGACTGAATTATGAATTACCAGTCATGGACTTAATGGGGTAATTGAATGCCTACAAATGTATTTTTTAACCATGCAGTAGCAACTGAACAACACCTTTATGAGGATTTAGTTGTTGAGTCTCTTAGAATGTATGGTCATGATGTCTTATACCTACCAAGGCAAATCGTAGAAGAAGACTCAATTTTCACGGAAGATATTCAGTCCACATTTGGCGACGCATATTCTGTAGAAATGTATTTAGAAAATACAGAAGGATTTGAAGGTGAAGGAGATTTAGTTTCTAAGTTTGGTGTTCAGATACAAGAAGAAGCAACCTTTATTATATCTCTTAGAACTTGGGAAAGATTTATATCACTAGATTCAAACCTTGCAACTTCACTTAGACCAAATGAAGGGGATTTAATTTACTTCCCACTTTCAGGTTCTATGTTTGAAATCAGATTTGTTGAAGACCAAGACCCATTCTTCCAGTTAGGAAAACTATTTGTTTTCAAACTTCGTTGTTCATTATTCGAATACTCAGGAGAAGACTTCGATACTGGAACAGCTGCAGACCTTGTTGAAGCTGACCAAGCATATACAATCGAAATGACTATGGGTGGTTCAGGTGATTATACAGTTGGTGAAAACTTAACTACAGTTATTGATTCAGTTACATATACGGTAGGTGAAGTATTAACATGGAAAGGTTCACAATCAAAACTTACAATCAAAGACAATACCAAGACCTTACAAGTTGGTGATACATTAACAGGTGCAAGTTCTACAACTGCAAGACCTATAAACAGTATTGTAGATGTTATGACTTTTGAGAATCTATCTTCTGCTCAGAATAAAGAGTTTGAAGATAATGATAATAATTACCTAGACTTTAGTGAAACTAATCCGTTTGGAGAACCATAATGTTTGGAACCTATTTTTATAATGAAACGATTAAAAGGTCGATTTCTATATTCGGAACTTTGTTTAATAATATCTACACGCAAAAAACAAAGACAGACGGAACAATATTAACTAAGAACTTAGTTCCTATATCTTATGGGCCTAAACAAAAATTTCTACTTAGACTACAAGACGATTTAAAAGCAAGAGACGGAAGTGTTACTTCCATATCTCTACCTAGAATGGCATTCGAACTTACAGGTTTAGAATATGATTCTACAAGACAACAAAACAAACTCATAAGAACTCAAAAAACTACTTTAGAAACAACTGATACTGGAAAGAGAGGATATCAATATCAACCAGCACCTTACAATTTAAATTTTAGTTTATCAGTTCTTGCAAAAAATGTTATAGATGCAATTCAAATAGTAGAACAGATACTTCCATACTTTCAACCCGAATATACGGTATCAATGAAAATGGTTGATAGTATGAGTGAAGTTAGAGATGTTCCAATCATTTTAAACTCTATTACAATGGACGACCAATATGAAGGTTCGTTTGAAGAAAGAAGAGTTATAGAATATACATTAGAATTTACTATGAAGATATACTTCTTCGGCCCAGTTTATACTGGAGAGGTTATCAAAAATGTTATCGAAAGAGATTACATTAATACAGATATCCAGCCTGGATTTACTTCAACTCAGATTAATAATTCAGGATTGGTCAAAGAAGTTAAACACTATGAACCTGCGTTTGCAACAGACAATAACAATGCAGTAAATAATAGTGCAACAGTAACATTCCCCACAGCAATAAATAGTAAGATAAGTGTAGGAGACGAAGTTTTTGGAACTAACTTAACAACGAATCCTACAATTTCAGCAATTACAAGTGATAAACTTGGAATTACATTAAGTAGTGCTGTAACAATATCTGCAAACACGCAGTTGAAGTATGTTGGTTCAGTTCAACCTAACGATACTTTCGTAGTTGCAGAAACAGTGAGTTTTTATGATGACGGTGTAACCTCAACATATTCTGAGGATAGAACCAGTGACGGTTAATTATGACAAAAGAAATAGACGAAAAATTAGATAATCTTCTTGATATCAATTCTGATATTAAAAAAGAAACTCAGATTGTCAAAGTCCCTAAAAGGTCAGAGAATATTGAGACCGATTACAAATATGCCCGTGAGAACCTCTATAACCTCGTAGAACGAGGACAAGACGCAATAGACGGTATATTAGAACTATCCAAAGAAACAGAACACCCCCGTGCATACGAGGTTGCTGGACAGTTAATTAAGACTGTATCCGATACTGCAGAAAAGCTTATTGATATACAGAAAAAATTAAAGGATTTAGAAAAGGAGGATAGTTCTATCAAGACACAACACAACCATTTATATGTCGGTTCGACAAGTGAGTTGCAAAAGTTCTTGAAGAAATCAAAGGGAAATGACGGAACAGATTAAAGAAAACTTCAGTGAAGAACCATATGTAATTCATGATATGAAAAAGGGTTCGATATCATATGTTGACCCTGAATTTACTGAAATGGGTGAAGACCAATACCTAAAAGTTCTTAGACTCAAACAACAGTTTCAGAGTGATGGTGAGATAGTAATGCCTCCACATATAGATATGGGACACCCACTTTGGTATGAAGCAGTTAGTAATCTAACTAAACGAGGAACAGGATATACTGCAATGATATCTGATGCAGATAGAAATAATGCATACTCAAACTTCTTTCGTGAACATGCAAGGGGTAAAACTGTTTGTGATTTAGGAGTAGGAACTGGTTGTCTTTTAGCACTTGCAGACTTTCATGGTGCAAAAAAGTGTATAGGTATAGATAAAAACTTTTGGAGTAATGTATATCTAAAAGGTCGTTTTCAAAACTGGAATATTATTCATGATGATTTTAATGAAATAGAATGGCCTGAAGCAGATATCTATATTCATGAAATGGTTGCATATAATTTTTATGGAGAAGGTATTGTTCCTTTATTTGAAAGTGCAAAAGAGAGAGGAGTCTTAGATAAACTATATCCTAATACTGTAAATCTATACGAATTAGAACAAACTAAAATGTATGATGAAGATACAAAGGTAAATTACGGTGGTGATTTAGATAAAGCTGGTCTCACTTACCTAGACTTAATTTCAGATTTACGACATGCATGGGACGACGCTGGTTACAAGAATGAAAAACTATGGTGTGATTATACAGATACTTTTAAAATAACAAAACAAGTATATCAGGGTGATATCTTAGGTGGAGAAAAATTCCATGACCCCGACAAGAAAGTAATGTTAGGTTGGGAATGTGGTTTTGACGGTAAACATAATTTTACCAATATGGGTCTTACTCATTGGAGAATGACTTATGATTGGGATTTTACAACGAGAATGTATGGTTAAACCAACAAACGAAGGGTATCTTGGTAACAATCTCATCAAGAGAGCTGGTATTGAGACTCAATATACTGAAGAGGAATTGAAAGAATACATGAAGTGTTCTCAAGACCCCGTGCATTTTATTGAATCTTATACTCAGATTATATCTCTTGACGAAGGTATGGTTCCATTTAAACTTCGTGGATATCAAGATAAACTTATAGAACACTACAATTCAAATAGATTTAATGTAGTTCTTGCAAGTAGACAGAGTGGTAAATCAATCACTTCGTGTGCATACTTATTATGGTATCTATTA
>MDSZ01261406.1_pt1 | contig 53642 bp, 55 predicted proteins | sample 811201 | NCBI WGS metagenome assembly MDSZ01 (sample SAMN05326647, study PRJNA326480) | marine metagenome | isolation source: seawater | place: Indian Ocean: North | collected 2010
CCGCCACTCGTCAGCATCAAGTTCACCCCGAAGGGATCACAGCGATCTGTTACCGTTCGACTTGCATGTATGAGGCCTGCCGCCAACGTTCAATCTGAGCCATGATCAAACTCTTCAATTTAAGAGTATTCTTCTGCTCTCCCTTGTTTCTCCCTTTTGAGGATCCCTCAGGACAACAGCAGCGACTTTATAAGGTCGCCAATCTTTGCAGTGATTGTCACAGCGGGCGTTAAAGAATATGGCAAGCCATTTTCTCGCGCCTACTGAGGATGTTTGCAAGCAAACATTCACTGGCCCAGCTAAACAAGATTTACCGTTACTAACACTTAATTTAGTGTCTGCAACGGAATTACCGTAAGTTAAGTAAGTTTCGCATTCGGCATTTCAAGAGAAATGCCTTTCGCTTCCGAATTTGCTAAGCAAATCCGTCAACTCAATAAATTGTCGGTAACTTGTTGCTGGATATTTATCGCATCCAATTCAACAAGTACCCACACCTATTGCGTGTTTTTCCATCCATTTTAAAGAGCAACGCCGGATAGCATTTTCATCGTGCACGATCTTTCTGCGCAAAAAACCCCACGTTGAACATTACTTCAACTGGTTTTTCTATGAAATTGTACCTCTGGCTGATCAGTCACCTGACCTCGGACTCTATTATTAGCCCGACCCGATCTCATCGACCGAGGAGGCGCATTATACGCCTCGGAGCCCGCATTACAACTACTTTTGAGAGAATTTATCTAAATAATTTCATAGCCTTATTAATAGATTTTTTCAGGGCTATATGCGCATTTATGCGAAGCGGCTTTGGCCCGCAAACCCGCGACCGCGATCTTAATTATCCGACACCCGATGACAAGCCTGATCCTCGAAATGATTAATTTTTTCGAGCATAAATTCGGTAGCCTGATAAGAAGAGTAGCAAAGTTCCGTAGACAAAAGCATCCAGATAGCTTGACTTGGCTAACCAGATAACATGAAGAATCACCAGCAAAGCTATAACGTAAACAAGTCGGTGAAGACCTACCCACTTCCGCCCTAGCCGCCTTGCCATAAGGTTTGTCGACGTAAAAGCTAAAGGCAAAAGGAGACACCATGCAATAAAGCCTAGTGTTATGTAGGGTCGTTTGATTATCTCTGTCCCTAAAGAAGTGAAGTCCAGCTCCAAGAAAAAAGCGATATATGCTAAAAGATGAAGGGTCGCGTAAAAAAAAGTTAGTAGGCCTAGTATCCTTCTGAAACCAATTAGCTGAGTCCAACCAGTCATTTTTTTTGCCGGGGTGATACAAAGCGTTAGGATCAAAAATTGAATCGCCCATTGGCCTTGCAGCAGCACTAATTCGCGGGCTGGATCGGCTCCAAGACAGTGCCCCCTCTCTAACTGCAAAAGCCAAATCTGGCTCAGGCTGTATACAGCGGGGCAGAGGCCCAGCAAGCATACAAAGGTCTTCAGCATCAATAATATTTCTTGAGGTTCATACCCGCATATAGATGCGCTACCTGAGGGCCGTAGCCATTGAACATCACGGTATCAATTCGATTATTTGAAAATAACGAGCCTGGTAGCCTTCGTTCTGTCGCTTGACTCCAGCGAGGATGGTCGACTTTGGGATTAACATTGGCATAGAAACCGTATTCTCTTGGCGCGGCCTTTTCCCAGGTGCTACTAGGCTGACGACTTAGGAAATCGATTTTCACAATCGATTTGATACTTTTAAACCCATATTTCCATGGCACAACCAGACGCAGTGGAGCCCCATTCTGATTCGGCAGCGCTTTGCCATAGACACCTACCGCGAGAAAGGAGAGGTCATTCATTGCCTCGTCAATTCTCAAACCCTCTACGTAGGGATAATCAATCGATGAGAAAAAAGCCCGCTGGCCAGGCATCTGGTCGGGATCATAAAGAGTTTCGAATCTCACGAATTTCGCCTCAGATCGAGGTTCGAGTCTTCTCAACAACTTGTTAAGAGGGAAACCTATCCACGGCACTACCATCGACCATGCTTCTACACACCTGAGGCGATAGACTCGTTCTTCTAGTTGCTGGGGCACGATCAAATCTTCCAAGTGATAGGTCCCGGTTTTCTCGGCTAACCCAGATACCTCTACGCTCCAGGGTTCGGTAACAAACTCACCAGAGTTTTTCGCGGGGTCAGTTTTGTCTGTTCCGAATTCATAAAAATTATTATAGCCAGAGACGTATTCATAGGGCGTTGGTCTCTCATTAGAAGAATAGAGACCCTTCCTAACGGAGTTCAGCTTATTCTCCAACCATGCTGGTCCCACAATATCTGCATCAGCCGTGTAGATCTGACTCTCTTCTACGCCAAAGCTCGGGAAAGCCTTCACGGCTCCTAATATACCCATAGCCTTGAGCAAAGATCGTCGGTTTAAAAATGAGTCTTCACTTGTAATCTCTGATGATGGAATATGCAGATTATCTCTTCTTTTGATCAACATGTTGAATTCACCATTACAATAAAGGTCAGACTTCCGACCATCGGGAAAGTTACAAAGTGCCTTTGTTTTCTTCACCGGCCGCTAATCGAAAAAGAGAGTGAAGGGGGCCGGAGCATGCATAAGCTAGACCGACGCAAAACAACATACCTGGCGGGTAAATCGCTACCACGACGAAAAGAAGAACCATACCCAACATATAGATAAATGGCACTCGCCCCTTGATATTTTTAGGGCTGTAATACTGAACATTACTAACCATCAAAATAGCTACGAGGGTCGTGAGGATAGCGACGATAACGGATACTTCCATGCTTTCCATGGCACCGAGATTATCCACCCAGGTCCAGACCATTGTTGCCATTGTGCCAGCCGCAGCCGGGCTTGCTAAGCCAAAGAAAACCTTGCTCTCAGGCAACACATTAAAACGAGCTAATCTCATGGCAGCACAACAAACATATAAGAAGGCAATAATCCAACCTATTTTACCGAGATCCGACAACGCCCAACTAAATAAAAGAACAGCGGGCGCTACGCCAAAGGCCACTAGATCAGACATACTGTCGTATTGCACGCCAAATTCAGTCGACGTGTTGGTCATTCGGGCGATTCGTCCATCCAGCGCATCGAGGAAACCAGCGATGACAATGGCGATACACGCCCCTTCAAAGGAACCCGCCATCGCCGCAATGATGGCATAAAAGCCAGCAAACAGCGCCCCCGTTGTAATAAGGTTTGGCAGCAGGTAGACGCCTTTTTTCAACCCTTTCCTTTCCGGAAGTTGGGTCACTTTAGCTTCTTCAGGAGCCTGTCCTGACATAATTTATCTCCGTCTACTGCTCAGCAGTATATCTTAGCTAAAGGCTCAGAGTCTTTTCTCCCCTCGACAGGCCAGAAACACCCGAGCGGACTACTTCCATTACACTACTCTCAGGCAAAGCTCGTAAAAATGCATCTAGCTTCTCAGACGTCCCTGTGAGCTGAATTGTATAAGCGCTTTGGGTAACGTCTATAATCTGTCCCCTAAAAATATCCGAAGTTCGTTTTACTTCAGCTCGTTGAGATCCGCCAGCTTTCACTTTAACCAGCATCAACTCACGCTCAATATGTTCTCCCTCAGTAAGGTCAACCAACTTGACTACTTCAACTAGCTTGTTGAGCTGCTTGGTGATCTGTTCGACTTGCTCGTCACCTGCTAGGGTAGTCATAGTCAGTCGGGAGAGCGTTGCGTCCTCTGTCGGCGCAACCGTCAGAGTCTCAATATTGTAGCCACGCTGAGCAAACAACCCGACTAAGCGGGATAATGCACCGGCTTCATTTTCTATCAAAACGGATATTATTCTGCGCATTAGGTTCTCACCCCTTTTCGCAGCCACATATCTCGAAGGGAACCGTTCGGCGCTACTAACATGGGATATACGTGTTCCAAAGGGTCCACCATAATATCAACGAACACCAATCTATTTTTAATGCTCATAGCTTCGTTTAGAGTTGGTTCGAGTTCATCTCTATCCTCAACCTTAAATCCTATATGACCGTAGGACTCGACAAGCTTTACAAAATCAGGCAGCGACTCCATGTATGAGTGAGAATGACGTCCCTCATATTGCATATCTTGCCACTGCTTCACCATACCCAAAGATTGATTATTCAGATTAATAACCTTCACGGGCAACCCGTATTGAGAACAAGTCGACAACTCCTGAATATTCATTTGAATACTGCCTTCGCCGGTGACGCAAACAACTTGCTCGTCCGGAAAAGCAATCTGAACACCCATAGCGGCCGGGAGCCCGAAGCCCATGGTGCCTAAACCACCCGAATTAATCCATTTCCTAGATTCATCGAACGGGTAATAAAGCGCGGCGAACATCTGATGCTGGCCAACATCAGATGTCACGTATGCATTACCGTGGGTTGCCTTGTAAAGTGCCTGTACCGCCTCCTGAGGTTTGATCTGCGAATCTCCTTCGTCACGCATGACCGCCAGGCAATTCTGCTTACGCCAGCCTTCAATCTTTTCCCACCATTCATTCAATCTGGATTGTTGCTCATCGGGGCGATTAGCTACCTCAGGTTCCAAGAGTTGAATCATCTCATCTAGAACAGTATCGACAGGTCCGACAATGGGAACGTCAGCATTAACCGTCTTCGATATCGACGCGGGATCGATATCTACATGGATAATCTCCGCATAGGGACAGAACTTCGATACAGTATTAGTAATCCTATCATCGAAGCGAGCGCCAATCGCGAGCAACAGATCGCAATGATGCATTGCATTATTCGCTTCGAATGTGCCATGCATACCCAGCATCCCAAGAAACTGCTTATCCGTGCCGGGATATGCACCTAATCCCATCAAGGTGTTAGTGATTGGGTATCCAAGCAGCTGCGTCAGCCTGGTCAACTGCGCACTTGCATTACCCTGAACCACACCACCTCCTGAATAGATCATTGGTCGTTCGCATGAGGCAAGCATTTTTATGGCTTTTTTAATCTGGCCTGTATGCCCGCGAGCGGCTGGATTGTATGAGCGCATCGAAACTGCATTAGGGTATTCATAGTCGAAAAGATCAGTCGGGTTCGTCATGTCCTTAGGTATATCAATTACCACCGGCCCAGGCCTTCCTGTCGTAGCTATATAAAAAGCTTTCTTTACGGTTTCCGGAATTTCCTGAGCAGAGCGAATCATGAAACTGTGCTTAACAACGGGTCTTGATATACCCATCATGTCCGTTTCCTGAAACGAATCAGTACCAATCAAATGACTCTGTACCTGACCCGAAATAACTACCATGGGTATTGAATCCATATACGCTGTGGCAATACCAGTAACTGCATTAGTTGCACCAGGGCCACTGGTTACAAAGACGACGCCCGGTCGACCCGTCGCACGGGCATAGCCGTCTGCCATGTGTGTTGCAGCTTGCTCGTGACGAACTAGAACATGTTGGATTCTATTCTGCTTGAAGAAAGCATCGTAAATATGAAGCACTGCTCCCCCGGGGTAACCAAAGACGTAGTCCACGTCTTCGTCCTGGAGTGCCCGAATTAACATGTCTCCGCCAGATAGCTTTTCCACGATTTACCTCAAATGCGTTATTTACAGCCCGGAACGGGCGTCGCATTTTCTTTGATACCGAGAAGCGAGTCAAACTGACCCTTATAAACACATACCAACAACTATTCACTTTTAGAGGACAGTAAAACTAATTTCGGCAAACCTACATTGCGCTGCACGCTAGGCTCTTCCAAAGTAACCTGGGCATAGCCCACCTCATTAGGAAAGCTTAGCATTCTTCAGTAACATTGCTTCCACTTCTTTAACACTTGCGACTTTAATGCGAACTTCTAAGCTGTTTAGAGCTTTCACATTGATCAACCTGGTGATGATACCGCTCGGCATCCCAGCCTTAGATGACTATTACATGTGGGTGGACAAGGACGGTATCACCAATTTTGCCGAGCAAGCACCTAAAAATTCAGTCTTTGTACATATCACTGAACGCAAACGTTTCGGTTACGCACATCAATCACGCTCGAAACCAATCAAGGCAAATCAGCCTGAAAGTAATAGCGGCCTTAAAGATCAATTAGTAAATCCAATCGACCCTAATTCAGCGATCACTGAGGAAAAAGCAAAATACGAGGCCGAAATGGCAAGCGCTCGCCAACGCAATTGTACGCTCGCGAAACAAAACCTTGCCCGATTGGAGACCTTTGCTCGAATAAGGGTCCAAGGTGATAACGGGGAATATCGCTATCTGGAGCCAAAGGAAATGGAAACGAAAAAAATTGAATCACACGAGGCAATCAAGTCTAATTGCCAATAGGTACTCAGCTCATCCAAATCAGTGTGGCCATCCGACCGCAACTTCCATCCCGTCTAAACGAAAAGAAACGATTTTCATCACACGCCGTACAACTACCGGACTCAAAGATCTCTCCAACCCCAGCTTCTACTAGCTGCTGTCGAGCTACCTCAGCCAAGCTCATTTGCCAGTGACCATCATCACTACCCTCCGTTAGAACTCCCGGAAAATGGCTGAAAATTTCATATAACTTTTGGTCGATCTCGTAGTGGCAAGCCTTAATGTGCGGACCTATCCAGGCGCTTAATTGAGAGTTGTCAAAACACTGAACAACCCTAGCGATAATCCCTTTTGCCAAACCCCGCCATCCGCCATGCACTGCCCCAATCTCTTTGCCTGACTCATCCCAGATGAGAATAGGAAGACAGTCGGCACTTTGAATGCAGAGAACTTCACCACGACAGCAACTGTAACTGCCATCGGCTTCCCCTGAATTAGCTATCCGATCCGAATGAACTTGCCGCAACCAGCAGGGCTCCGCCGGCAAATTTAGACTCCTTCGTAACCGAGAACGGTTAACCTTTACTCGATTCAAATCATCACCAACGTGTTCTCCAAGATTTAGCGAATTGAAACCACCCTTGCTAATACCACCTAGTCTGGTTGTCGTGACAGCATTTATCCCCACGGGAAGTTTTATATTAGGTCGCTCAAACAACATCTGCCTGAAGATCCTTTAGCAACGAGGAAAAATCTTCCGGCGCAGTCTGATGAAAATTTAGTTTTTTACCAGTAATTGGATGCATAAATGAAAGCTTTTTGGCATGCAGGGCTTGTCGTCCGAAATTTGGCCCCTCTTTATTCCCATAAACAGAGTCCCCAACCAGCGGATACCCCAGGTGTTGCATGTGAACCCGAATCTGGTGAGTTCTTCCGGTGCCAAGCCAAACACCGACATGACTAAAAGATCCTAGTCGTTCAAGCAACTGATAATACGTTATCGCCTCTCTTCCCCTAGAGGTGACGGCCATTTTCGTGCGTTGAGTTCTGTGCCTACCAATTGGTGCGTCAACCTTGCCTTCTAAAGGCAAAGCACCGCAAACAATCGCCTCATATTCTCTAGACACTGTCCTGGAAGAAAGTTGCTCGATTAATCCGTAGTAGGATTCGCGTTTCCTGGAAACGACCATCAGCCCGGTCGTGTCTTTATCCAATCGATGCACAAGACCTGCTCTCGGTAAGTCAGCAAGCCTTTCATCATGCGCCAAGAGACCATTTAATAATGTTCCTCGTGGATTACCTGCTCCTGGATGAACGACCAGTCCGGCTGCCTTGTTAAGCACGAGCAAGTCATCATCTTCATAGACTATATCAAGGCTCATCACCTCCGCCTGCAATTCCAGCGATGTCACTTCAGCATCGATCGCCAGAACCTCACCACCATTTATCTTTCGACTTGGTTTAACCTTGATGCCATCTAACGTCAGTTCACCAGATTTTATCCAGCTCTTAAGCATACTTCTTGAATATTGAGGGAAAAGATCCACAGCAACCGAATCAAGCCTTTCAAGCACATGATCGCTTGAAGATTGAGCAACTAGCATTACACGCTCTGGCATCGATAAGAATCCCGGTTATTGGGTTTGACGAGAGGCTATGGTTAAATACCACAGTTTTCAAGCACTTACTCACCGCTAAATGCCCTACGTTAGATTACTGACCATAAGCCTCTTCTGTCTAAGTCTACTCATCGCCGGATGTTCCAAAGATGAGATCGAAGATGATCTGGATGCAACGGAACAGGCCGCTTACACATCAGCTCAATCCAGTTTACGTGCAGGTAACTACCAAGGGGCAATCCAAAAATTGCAGTTATTGGAGTCCAGATTCCCTTTCGGTCGATATGCGGAACAAGCGCAACTAGAAATTATATTCGCATACTACAAAAGTGCTCAGCCTGAGGCTGCGCGAGCCGCTGCTGATCGTTTTATACGGCTGCATCCCGCTCATCCCAATCTCGATTACGCATACTACTTGAAAGGTATGGTCAGCTTCGAGCAAGACAAAAACTTTCTTTCTAGCTTCATCCCTATGGATCCAACCACCCGCGATCCAGGGGCAGCCAGGCAATCATTCAATGACTTCTCCCAGCTCATAAGGCTATTCCCAAATAGTGAATACGCACCAGATGCACAACAAAGAATGAAATATTTACGAAATCTACTGGCAGCCGCGGAAATAAACGTTGCGCGGTACTATATACAGAGAGGCGCTTATATTGCTGCGGCTAACAGAGGACGTTGGGTCTTCGAGAATTACCAAGGAGCAGCTAGCGTTCCCGATTCTCTCGCTATAATGGTCGAAGCCTACAAGCTACTTGAAATGCATGAGCTAGCCGATCAAGCTTTAGCGGTTCTTAACACTAATTATCCTGAACATAAATCTCTTGATGAAGACGGTAACTTCCGCGAGACCCGCGTTTTTGGGAAAAACCCAAGAAACTGGCTAAAAACCCTTTCTTTTGGACTACTGGACTAGTCTTTATCAATAAATAGAAGCGTGCTCTTGCCTCTTAACATGGTTCTAACACTTTTCGCGTTACCACAGGTGGCCACATATCCACGTGTTTAGCATTTAATGCTCTCGGAATTGCTGACTCGTCAGTTCTGTGATTTCAAAAGCTATCCTGGCATCACCAAAGTCAACATAAACAACTTCAACTCTCATCCCATTTCGCAATAATTCAAACGACCCAGCAGTTGTTCCAGCTAAAACCACTCTAATAGGAGTTTCAGCAATCGCTGGGCCTACGAAATAACTGTATCCACCAATAATCGCTGCACGTTCTGCTAAGTCAATGTCTCGTACAATCCCCTGAGTTGTTCGAGTCCAGAGAGGTTTGTCAGGATTTATAGAATTTAATAAGTTGTTGTAAGCCGCTACATCAGCTCTTGCAGAAGCTGACAATAGTAAAGCCAGAAAAAGGGCCTGATAGTTAATACTAACTACTAGTTTTCTAACCTTTTCCACGAAAGCCTCCCAGTGTTTTCTCCAGAGAAGGTATTGGTGCTGATAACACTCAGATCGCTACCAGTCTGGGTCACTCTTTTATCACCAATAAAAGCTGAATCTGTAGGAGGAGCGGAGTTCTCTATAATAATTCCTGCTATCACCTCACCACCTGCCAAGTTATCATCAAACGTCCCATCGTTATTTAGGTCAAAGATCGCACGATTATTGAAGCAGGAAGACCCGCCTGTTTCAGGGCAGAACGCCAAAATTGAACCGCCCGCGCCTTCAATGCAACTACCCTCATTTTGAGGGAAGACTGAATTCACAAAACCGAGCCCGCTCTTTAATTGAATATTTCGAACAGCTCTCTCACCGGGGAATTCGGGAACAGAGCCTCTCGGAAATCCGGCTGGAGGAGCATCTAGATCAATAAACCAACCCCTTTGGCCACCCGCAAACGAGTAGTCAACAGGATTATCCGACAATATGCGCACACGGCCATTATCGCTAAGGACATTAATGAACTCCTGCTCTTGCAAGTCTGCCTTGCTAACTAAGCCAGGACTTAGTCGGTCCCAAATACCGTAAATGGACTGGATATCCTTATTCGTTGAATCGCTTGCCCTGATATAAGAACCGCTAGCAAAGATAACAATGAAACCGCTACCAGAAGGATGTGCAATTACTATCGGCTGCGTGGTTATTGGCTGCTTTTTCTCGTCTGCACTGCCAGATCTATAGGAGGATTCGAAAATCTTCTCTACAACCCACTCTTTGTGGTCATCGCTCCTAATATCAAAGCGGAATAAATTACCCTGTATATCTCCGGCATAAACGTAATCTGCGGTTTGATTTCCATCGATATCTATCGCGCGTGGCTCACCTAAGCCATTTGGCAAACCATCTTGAACACCAAAGCCTGTATCTAGCTTAAAAAAATCTTGCTCACCAATACACTCTGGTGGAATAAACCCATTTGGGACAGGCGTGTGCCTCATGTCTGGATGGCACCAAACCCCGTCCACGCCACCGTCGATTAAGAGCACAAATAATTTCGCGATGCCCGCGGTAGAGTTGTAACCATTGCCAAAAAGTGCAATCCATTTATGCTGATTATCTGAGTCTTTTAGGTTGCTCATTGCCAAGGTCGGAACACTAAAGGAATAGCCCAAGTCCTTAACGGGTTGGGCTGGTGTTAGCAAATCTTGTCTTTGCTCACCATTGAATAGCAGCGGAAGACCACTCGAATCCGTAGGATACGTGTCATCTCTATCAGTGAATTCCCATAGAGCTATTTGGTCAGCCCTTGCTTCGGAGAAGCTTGCTGGATTAGTAATATCAAGTGCTACATATGCTTTGCCGCCTTTCCCTTGGCCATTCACCAAGATCGTGCGCCACTCTTTGTTCCTGTCTCCATCACTATCTATATATACATCATTAACCGCTGGACTAGAGTCAACGAAGTATTTATGCGCGTACTCGAAATTGAGCAATTCAGTTATGCTGCTGCTGTATACGTTCGTCATCAAATTGTCGGGAACGTACGCAATTACCTCGTCACCCGTTTCAGCATTGAAACCATGGACCATTCCATCATTCGCACCAACGTAGACTACGCTAAGTCTAGATTCATTAGCTGTCTTGAAGTCGGAGTATAGCTTTCCTTCATCTTGAGGAAATGGAAGAGCATCTCGACCTAAGCGTGACGGTCGGCCAATAAACGCAGGCGCCGAGTGAACAATATCTCCTAATCTCCCCTTTTCTACCGGACGTTCCCTGAAGTTGCCGTTGGGCCTTTCTAAGGAACGGCTACCCCTTAAATAATTGATACTGCGACTTACCTGTAGATCCTGCTCTGCGACACTTGCCGACATGTTCGATATAAAGCGAGACCTCTGCGAGGCATTTAAGGCACCTCCTCTAAAAGGAATACCCTGGCCAAAGGTGGAGCTCTCTTTATCACGGTCGAGCGTTATAATTTGTCTATTGTCTGCATCTAAACGGTCTAACCTAGATGCAGCCGACCATACCTCCTCCTCCGTTACCACGCCACTCTCATCAATACTTTGAGCGATTAGGTCTCCCGTGTTGTTCTTTGTATTATAAAAAGAACGAAAAACTAACGTCCCTTCTAAAATCTCATTGGAATTAAAGCTGACCGCAGAGGCGGCACCAGTGCCTTGCTGGAACTCCTCAAAGGCCGTGATAAGCGACTCTGCAAGACTCGACGCATCACCCGCACTCAGATACTGGCCCCTCCCGTTTACCGCCGCATGTCTAACATCATCGATTTTTCTCTCACTCGTGGTCGGATTACCCCAATTAAAGGGTTGTGTAAAATCGACCGGTACGTCCTCATCCTCTACTAATCCATTTACACCGAATCCGACCGTAAAAGTTTTCATATGCTGATGCATCAACTTATTGTCAGCTTGCTCAAATGCATTTAGCGCAGCTCCCGCAATATCTCTACCTGATGTCGCCACCTCATTCGGCAATTCCGGATGCAAATCACGTTCATAATAATCCATGGCAACATCAGCTAACGATTCGTTAAAAGACCCCGCATAGACACCACCGTCAAAATTTGTATTGTTGTCGTCGTCCTGGTCTGGGGAACCTGGATAGGGGCTTGGTCCGTTCCAAGCGCCGTCTGTGAGCAGAAGCGTGAAGTTTTGCTGACAGTTTCCTGCCGGCGCAGCTTCTATCGGGCAACCCGCGTCGCCTGGGTTTCCGAAACTATCGCTGCCAAAGCTGTCATTAGGCGCGCACTCGAAGTGACTGCCAGCCCTTCGAAGAGCTCGACGAAGCGGTGTCCCGCCATTAGATGTAGTAAGATAAATAGCATCCAAAAGATCAGCTTTAGCCCCAGTTCGTTCAGACGTGTTCATCGATACAATCGGCTTCCTATTTACAGAACTGTTTATTTTTGCGTAACCGACGCGTAGATTTTGGGACGCAGATACAACCTTTCCTAAAGCGGACTTGAATGTAAACTCACGGTTTCTTGCGTAAGTAAACCAATTGGCAAAATTTTGCAGTTCCTCATCATAAGTACAGAACGACGAGTTCGTTGAGCAATCCGTGCGCCCAGGACTCTTAGGGTAAAAGCCCGACCCTTGCACCGGGAAACCTCCGCCCTCAGAGGCCGGCCGAATCTCTACAAGCTTCCCTTCCGAATTTTCAGGATCAAGAAAAGGCGAAGGGGTGGAGTTGATTTGACCATCAGTGTTTCTATCTTCCCATCGGTAATATCTAGGTAAATAAAAATTAGTAGTCCTAACAACGCTGAATTGGTTGGAACAGATATTACGAAAAATCAGACAACGGCCGAATCTCCTAAGAACGCAAACCCTTCGGCAGTTTTGAACGATCGAGGCACCATCATATGATTGATTTATCCTAAGATTTGTCGACGAACCACTGGGCGACATGGGGTTGTGCAACGCTTCATTTGGTGGGGATGGTGGGAAGTCTACGTTGTTGGGGTTTAATCCATCCCATGGGGCATAGCGCACCGCAGGATTGTAATACGTTGCATTAAACTGCGGATTACGAAGCCTCCAAAGACCCTGATCAGGTGATGCTTCTTCACTCGGAGCGACTAACAGACTAAAACCTGCGGTTGCTTTCATTGTGAAAAAAATAAAATTCCCGGTGCTAAAAAAGTAAACCCCATTGGCCTGGTCGGTGAGAATATCCCAATTCATCGACCCTGAATCATCGTTAACAATTAACACATTAGCTTCCGGGCCAACTGGAAGTTCAAGGGGCACATCAGCCAAGTCAAAATCTAGCTCGACGATCTGATCAGATAATCCATCAGGCGCACCGGCCACTGGGTTAACAACGATAGTGACAGATACGTCAAATACACAGCCGTCAGCAGAGGGTGTTTCACTTTCACAGACATCTACCAAAAAATTATCCGATCCAACGAAAGCGGGGGAGGGCCTGTAATTAAAGCTACCATCTGTAGCAAAAGGTGGCACCAAGCTTCCATTTTGAGTGGTTGCCGACTGAAAGAAAAAGAATAGCTCTTCGATGTTTTCGCTAGGAGTGCACTCGGAGTCGGCAGGATCGCACCCCTGTCCATCAATGTGAGTGTAATCTACGGTTGCGGCAAATTGTGATAACCCATCTTCAACGCTTACATTCAACTGCCCACCTTGATCAACGGTATAAATGATGTCACTAGATACAATTGGGAGATCATTGACTGGATTGACCATTACAGTAACGGTGGCGCACCGTGAATCATTTGCATTACGCTCAAACGCGGGCTCACCAAATAAATTTGAATCTTCAATACAGTAGATGAATGAATCTTCACCGAAAAAATTGCTACGTGGCTTGTACATGATTTGATTCGGCAAAATGCTCGATGCATCAATACTTGTGTCGGCGGTTTCGCCTTCCTGGCAACCCGCCTCATTGGCACAGCTGACTTCGCCATTCGCTACCAAGACTGCGTCCCCGGTATTGGAGGCGTCTGCGAGACGAGTCGTCGATCTCCAGGATTGCACTACACCAAATGAATCAGTAATTGTTTCGCCTACCGCAATAACTTGCGTAGGAGAATCACCTACTAGATCATTACCCGTCACATCGAAGATAAGCTCCCCAGAATCCTCGTCGACAATCAATTCAGGAAACTCAATAAAACTATCATCGACGGCAACAGGTGTCTCATTGGCATCCTGAACCGATACACGCAGTGTTTGATCAGCGAAGTCGCCGTTACTGTCCGTTGCTCTCAAAATTACTACGTAAACATTATCCCCGGGGGTGCCTCCCAGGTCAGATGGAGCTTCAAAATCGACATCGAAATCACCCGCAAAAGAAAGTGTGGCGCGAGCTGACAGACCTACCCCAGGAGAAGGCATCTCAAGATCGACCAATGCAAACGATGCGTGGTCCTCTTGAGGCAAGAGGCTAATCGAAACGATCGCATCCCCTGGAGGTTGACTCGCCAATGCCTCAACAATCAAGACCGGCCCTCCTATATTCTCTACGACATTTACATCACTTCCATTAACAAAAGTAACGGGGTTTGCCGAGACTAACGCGCCATAACTAATGACAATGAATATGAGGGAAAACCGGTATTTCAATGTTTGGTTCTCTGACCAGCTCTTAGCGCACAATAAGAGAGCATTCAAAAAAAAGAAAGGGATGTCCTTCACAGACGTTTTCCGTAGGTCGACTGCACCAAGGCTTGCGAATCAACAGTTGCTCCCTGTCCTCGGGCTGTCACCCTAAATATCTGAGTGGTTCCCGTGCCGAGTTCCGAACCTATGTTGTCCAGATTCAAGGAGTCACCTTGTGGTATGACTACGGTCACACGCTCGACAATATACTCAGGAGGCCTCACAGTCCCTGTAACACCCGTGCTACTGACTCTATGTCCTAAACCACTATTCCAAGTAATGTTACGCCAATTCGGTGTATTACCGGGACCTGCATCATCGTAAAGTCCATTGTTACTTGCACCACTCGCATCAAAAGACTGAGTGTTAGTAAGGTTCTCAACAAAGTCCTCTCCTTCTCGGAGGGCAGACTCTGCGGCTTGAAAGGCTATATTCGCGTCGACGGCGTTACGAGCCATTATCTGTTCCAGTGAAGTTGTCTGAACAGACGAGACGCCAAGCAACGTCAAAAGCAGTAGCATCACCAGACAAATAAATAGGACGACTCCGGTATTCTTCGCTCTGAAAAATTTACACATAAAACTAGCCGCCGTTTCTAAGCATGATCGTCTGAGTGAATGCGCGCCTAATCAAACCGTCCGAAGTACTAGCACCCACATCTTCGACAGAGTTCGCCACAACCGTTACACGCAAAGTCGAAATTGCCGTCCAATTCGCAACTAAATTAGCAGTTAAATATTGACTAGGAATAGACGAACCCTCGACTGCGACGCCAAATAACAACTGCAAATCTTCTATACCTTCAACGAGCTCTACCGGTGGTGACGTTCCGGACTTCCTCCATAGCGACGAGGTATTATCTCCGAACTTGTTCTGTCCACTACCAGGTGCAATGTAATAAACGCGAGTATCTATACCGCTTACCACCGCATCGACACCAAAAGTATTCTTAACGGCTAGCGTTAAAATACTATTTCTCCATGGGTCAAGCTGATTGGTTTCATGACCGATCAGGAAGTTGGGCGCTGCAGAGGTTTGATCAATTTCTGTCACCTGAAAGATAGTTGCTTTTTCACAGTCATGAATTAAGGCTAAGTCTAGTTGTGCAAATCCAAGCCCAGCTATCCCGTTGTTCGGGGCAACTATTTCTATCGGTTCTCGGGACGTCGGCATTGAATTAGCCAATCGGTTTTCTAGGACTTGTTGTTTGATACTTCTGACAGTGAGAACGTCGGTACCAGAGACAATAGTACTTATGTTAATACCTGTGCTTCCTGGAAAGGTGTTGCCATCTCCCGGCAGCTCCCCAAGACTTGGAATCCAAGAACCAGCTACCGCTCCATTATAGCCTTTGATACCAGACCTTAAATCAAATTCGTACGGAATATTTGACGGGTCATCGGCAGTCCAATGAAGTTGCCTGTTGCTCGAAAAACAACCCATATTACCTGCCTTCTGAACATCACGTTCAATAAATGCCAAAGCGAATCTTGCCGATTCTTGCATACGTGACTGGCCAGCGACGAGTCGATAAGTCTCCGAGTTAGCACTGTATAATTGGACAACACCTGCGGTAATTATCGAACCAACTAGCAAGGAAATCATTAGCTCTACTAATGATAAGCCTTTTGCGACGTTAAACCTCATCAGTTCTCACTAGTGCGAAGTAAGACAGTGTCGAAATTGTCAGATCCCGCGACCCGCCATCTGATCGCCACACAAACTTCACCCGCATTGACATCGCAAACTGAGTTGCTTGTCTGGTTCAAAATAGCGCCACTACCATTAGGTAACCTGTTAGCGAAAGCGTATTTTGTGCATTGGGACATTATCTGCCCACCCAAATCTAGCGAGTTGATGGCACACTTCCATTGAGCAATATCATAGTTTTTCATCTGAGGAGGTGAGCAGCTCGAGATTACGCAATCGGGGCTATTCGGAGGCAAATCGGCATATAAGACTTGAGCGTACATTTGATTTGGGTTCGCACGCATTCTATCAATGATGTCATTAGCTAGTTGCAAAGCCTCTAGGCGTAACAGTGCTCCCCTATTTTGCTGAAGACTTACAATTTGTATACCTGCAATACCCAAAATACCTATCGATAAAATTACGACGGCAACTAACACCTCAATTAACGAGGCTCCTTTTTCTTTTCTGACCAAACCGGACGGCACGACTTGATCAACAACTAGTAGGTTGAATAATGGGTTGCTGAGCTGCGCCAAGGGCCGCCCGCCAGACCTTCGCTCTCCCAATTAACGATATGTGGATCCTCGAACCTCGCTCACCTTCATGGCAAAGATCGAGGTATCGGCCATTGTCGCTTGTGCCACTTAAAGCTCCAAAGCTGTCGAATTGAATAGAATTACGCGGAGCAGCCCACGAACCATTATTTGCGGCATCATCAATTGAAGTGAGAGTTGTACCGCCACTAAGGCTTAGAAATTCTCGTATAACGTTACCACCATTACAATCGCCTGGATTGCCCGGTACCACACAATACCCACCCCCAAATTCATCGTTTACAACCGGCGAGACTGCCTGCAAGCTGACGACACTACCTCTCCGGGATGCCTCGCTGCGAGCCAGACTGATTGCAAGCAAGAGATCATTTGTTTGCGTGGCGATCCGGTTTCGCGCCAGCATCCCCTGAAAACTAGGTACAGCCAGGGAAATTCCAATTCCCAACACAACCAAAACCACAAGCATTTCGATTAGGGTGAAGCCAGCTACTCTATTCATACTTTCTCTTTCAGGCGTCTCGTTAATATGAGTGCTTTATCTCACTTGAAATTAGTTGCTTGCGATTCTTACTCTATTCGCCATCCTTTCAGGACTTAGGCTACACTCACATTTAAGCATCACGGTGCTTAGACTGCGCGGCATTACAAATAATTTCTTATTCTCCTCAGCTTTCATTCAGCAACTTCATGGGCACTTGGTCGTGCTCTCAGAGCCATCAGCTTGAAGACTAAAAATGGGACAATTACCCGAACTCGGTGTTGCCGTAATCACATAAGAATCTGGTGTAGCAGTTATTGTTAGGTTGAATTGTGCATTACTTTGAAGACCGTCTGAAGGCGACCATAGAGGCGTGCATTGTCCTCCGGAATACGTGAAATTATTCGAATACTGGCGTTCAAGCTCAAGAGCACAGCGTTTCATATCTGACACGGCCTGCGTCTGGTAGGTTGTGCCAATATAATCTTGATAACTCGGGTATGCCAGAGATGCGATTATCGCGATAATTCCAACGACGACCATAAGCTCTAGTAGTGTAAAGCCCCTGTTGTTCATAAGCAGTCCTTTCTTTAAATAGGCAACCTAATAAATGTTCTCGCTCCCGTTGCTATCCGCGAACAATTTCGTCGGAGATCTGTTCGACAGAGAAGATTTCTACTTCAAACAATAAATCTTTCCCTGCAAGAGGATGGTTGAAGTCAACAAGTACGAGCTCTTCACCGATATCTTTTACCACGCCAGGTAATTCGTTACCTTCACCATCTTTAAAGGAAACAACGAGCCCTTCCGCCAGATCCAGATCATTAAAGTTAATGCGCTTCATTTTATGGACATTATCTTCATTAGGTTCACCAAAACCATGTTTCGCCGCGATTTCATGTGAGGCGCTCTCTCCTGCTTTCATCCCGAACATTGCGGATTCGAAACCAGGCAATAGACTACCATCGCCAACATCAAAGGTTGCGGATGGCGTCTCATCAATTAGCTCGCCCTCTAAGAGTGATAACGAAAATTTCAGGGTTACCCGTGTGCCGGGTCCGATTGGTACATCTTGCATCAGTTTTTGTGCTCTTCCGAATTTATAAACATGTCAACAATCAGTAAAACCGCGCCAACAAAAATTGCAGCGTCTGCTAGATTAAAGGCTGGGAAGTAAAACCTGTCGTAGTAGAAGACTAAAAAGTCCACCACATAACCCTGTGCAGCACGGTCTACGAGGTTCCCGATCGCGCCACCCAATATTAAGCTAATCGCCCAACTGAGCAGTGGTTGCTGGCGGTATACCCTAAATAGCCAACCAGCAAGGAAAAGACTTACAGCTGACGAGACCAAAACCAAGAAACTTCTCTGCCAACCCCCCGCATCAGCCAAGAAGCTAAAAGCTGCGCCGGTGTTATGCAAAAGCGTAAGTTTGAAAAAAGGCAAGATCTGAATCGACTGGCAAACTCCTGGTTCGCAAAGCAAGAGGAGCGAAGACATAAAGTTCTTTAGAACTTGATCTAGGGCGACAATCAGCCCACTGACAAAAAAATAGTGCAAGGCCTAACCGAACCAATTCTTTGCGGTTTGGATATCCGCATTAATAGCAATTTTCAACTCATCGAGACCTTCAAATTTCTTCTCATCCCTAATTTTCAATCGAAAAATCACCTTCACGTTCTCGCCGTACACCGTGTCATTAAAGTCGAACAGATGAACCTCTAACACTGGTTTTAGTAACGCGAAGTCAAGTGTCGGTCTTACTCCAACATTGGCGACTCCCTGATACATTTTTTCACGAACAAGGCATTCACAAGCAAAAACTCCAGCAATCGGTGCAACGTAACGGTGCAGTTGCACATTCATCGTCGGAACACCTAAAGTCCGACCTATCTGACGTCCATAAATCACCTTACCAGTAATGAAATAAGGATGCCCAAGGAGTCGCTCTGCCATGTCGAATTCCCCAGCATCCAGACATTCTCTGATTCTAGTACTGGAAACCCTATCTTCCCCATGAGTTATCGTCTCAAAATTAAAGACACTAAACCCGTACTGCTCGCCGGCCGATTGCAACTGGTCAAAATTACCAGCTCTGTCCTGCCCGAAGCGAGAATCATCACCTACAAAGACAGCTTGCGCCGCAAGATCCTGACCAAGAATCTCGATAAAGCGCTCTGCTGTGGTTTCCTTAAAAGACTCATCGAATTTCAAACAGAGGACAATATCAATTCCAAGATCATCTAGCAGTTCAACTTTTTCTTTTAAACGCGTCAGACGGGCAGGCGCATTATAATAATCAAAGAATTCTCTCGGTTGGGGCTCGAAGCATATCAATAAAGTTTTTGTTTTCAGCTCAGAAGCCTTTCGCTTCATTTCAAGCAAAATAGTTCGATGTCCGGTGTGAACACCATCAAAATTCCCTACGGTAACGACAGCACCCTTATGCTTGTCCTTTATATTGGTGAGACCACGAATTACTTCCATCAACGAACCAATTGTTTCACTTTAAGCCCCAACAAAAACAAGGACGCCGCATAGGTTACCCCACCGGCGACACAAATGAGTAACATGCAAACGATCCTCACAAAAAAACCCTCACTTAGCCAAAAATGGATCGCCGGTACCAATAAGTGTAAAACAAGCCCCATAAATACTAAGGCTATCCCCACCTGAGCTGCAAATTTCCCCCAATCTGTCGAGAGATTTAGTATCCCCATTCGCACAAGCCCAAAAAACAGCAATCCGGCGTTGAGGAATGCCGAGATCGATGTGGCAAGCGCAAGACCAACATGTTGCCAGTGCCAGATCAGAGTTAAGTTGAGTCCTATATTTGCGACGAGGGCAAAAATGCCATAGCGGACAGGTGTCCGGGTATCCTGCCTCGCAAAGTATCCTGGCGCCAAGACCTTGACCCCCATGTGTCCTATCAGTCCCAAACCATAAGCAGCGAGACTAAAACCGGCCATTTCCACGTCTCTTGCAGTCATTTCTCCCAGATAGAACAATGTCGCAATGAGCTCCTCAGATAAAAATACCAATCCCACAGACGCTGGAGCACCTAGAACCAATACTAACTTCAAAGCCCAGTTGAGAGTGGCAGAAAAAGCCTCTGGGGATGCTTCGGTATAGTCTCGAGACAGCCCTGGCAAAATAACAGTCGCAATAGTGATGCCAAAGAGCGCAAGGGGTAATTCCAACAATCTATCAGAATAATAGAGCCAAGACAGGCTGCCGGTTTCTAGAAAAGATGCTAAGAGCGTGTCAATAAGCAAATTAATCTGACTAACTGATGCTCCAAAAACAGCTGGGAGCATAAGCGCACCTATTTTTCGAACACCAGCGTTCTTTAAGCCCAGTTTAGGCGACGGCAACATGGTTATTTTAGATAGAAACGGCATTTGAAACGTCAGTTGTGCGACACCGGCGATAAGTACGCCCCAAGCAAGGGCCATAACGGGTTCCTGCAAATGATCTCGCAATATTAGGGCTGCCCCTATAAGCGAAATATTTAGCAAGGCAGGCGTAAAAGCCGGAACAGCAAATTTACCATAGGTGTTCAGGATTGCGCCGGAAAGCGCTGTCATAGAGATAAGAAAAAGATAAGGGAACGTCAGCCGCAACATCTCCACGGCCAGTAAAAACTTATCTTCTTCACCATTATAGACGTAGCCTGGCGCAAAGACGCTAATCACAAGTTCAGCTGCTAGCACCCCCGCCGCGCTTAAAAGCACGAGAACTAGCCCAAGAGTACCAGTGGTCCGGTCAACTAGTTCTTTCACCTCATCGAGTCTTCCTCGACTTTTGTACTCAGACAGAACCGGGATAAAAGCTTGCGAAAAGGCTCCTTCCGCAAAAAGCCGGCGAAAGAGATTGGGGATCCGAAAGGCCAGAAAAAATGCATCTGATCCTGCTGCCGCGCCAAAGAAATAAGCGATTACCATATCCCGAGCAAGACCAAGCACGCGGGAAAGCATGGTCATTCCCGATACAATGAAACTGGATTTCAAAAGCTGAGACCCACCTTTTTTATGGTCTTCGGTCATTTGCCTACCATCATTAGCCGCGACCGACATCATCTCATAGCTCTCAAAGCAATTCTGCTCAAACTCTGATGAAGGCGTTGACAAACTCAAGCCAAGTGGGCATAGTCCGCGCCTGATTTTTCTGACCAGGCAATCATCTAGTGGCAAACACAGCTCAATCAAGGAAACGGGCAAGACAAAATGAAACTCGCAGGCGCCATAATGCTAGCCAACGGTCTGCCTTGCGAACAGCCATAAAAAAAACGATCGTTGCCGTTGATTCTGGCGACCATGGTATCGCTACCGTTGCCTATAACAATGCTGTCCCAGTTATAGATCGAGCCGTTACGCATGGCTTAATCAAGAAGAACAAGGCTGCACGATACAAGTCTCGTCTCAATGCTCGCGTCAAAGCCTTACAAAGCTGAAAAAATAGAATTAACGGATAAATCCGTTAATTTAAAACCAAATTATCTCGGTGGATTATTTCTTCTTCCATCACATAACCCAAAACATCCTCTATCTGATCGCTCGTGAGACCACACAACTTTTCAATATCTCCACTACCATAATTTACTAAACCACGTGCAATTTCCCGATTTTTGCTGTCTACACATGCAACCATCTCACCTCGCGTAAACGTACCAAAAGAACGCAAAACACCAACCGATAGAAGTGATCTTCCAGCGCTAGTCAGTACCTCACAGGCACCTTTATCTAGAATTAATTGACCTCGGACCGGCAAGGTTGCGAGCCATTGCTTACGCGCAACAATCGCTTCTCTATCAGCGGTTAATAGCGTGCCACTGATCTGTCGCTTAGATAATCGATTAATGACGCCTGACACTCGTCCAGGCGCGATAACAGTATTCGCACCACTTCTAGCGGCTATCCGAGCCGCCCTTACTTTAGTCACCATACCTCCCCTACCGAGAACCGAGCCTGTCCCAGCAACATCTTCAAGAGTCGGATCATTTGCAGAGCGCTGTTCGATCAGTTCCGCGTCGTCAGTTATTGCTGGATCTGCAGTCATTAAGCCAGCCTGGTCTGTTAACAACAGCAGTGTCTGCGCACCAATCAAATTGGTTACGAGAGCCGCGAGCGTATCGTTATCTCCAAACTGGATTTCATCAGTTACTACTGTATCGTTTTCATTTACAACCGGTACAACCTCCAAGGTCAGCAGTTGCTGCAATGTGTTACGGGCATTCAAGTAACGTTCCCTAGACCGCAAATCGTCGTGAGTGAGGAGTACCTGAGCAGTATGGAGATCGTGTCGCTGGAAAGAAGATTCATACATTTCTATCAATCTCATCTGGCCAACCGCCGCAACCGCCTGAAGAACCTGTAAAGAATGAGGGCGCTCTGAAAACCCAAGGCGCTGCATCCCTTCAGCGACTGCTCCCGAAGAGACTAGCACGACCCGGATACCTTGATGATGCAAACCGACTATGTCGTCAACCCAACCGTTAACTAGTGTACGGTCAATACCCTCTCCGTGATTAGTCAAAAGAGAACTGCCGACTTTTATCACCCACGTGTCCCCTGCCACGAAATCGATTTTCATGGCTCGTATCTTACTGTCACGTCATAAGCGCGATCATCATCTTCATTCGAGCGCAGTTGTCTTCTTTCCAGACGTTTTAGTTGTGAAAAATCATGGATTTCCTTCCGAATCTGTTCATCTCCCAGATTTTGTCCAGTAAGCCCGGCGAGGTATTCGGCGATTTTCAACATCAAATCTTCTGTGCCACTTGCCGTGACCGCGGAGATATATGAATAATGTTCGATTCCAAGTTCAGAGGCACACTCCTGCATCCGAGCTTTTGCCGTCGAAGCTGGTAACAGATCCGTCTTGGTAAAGACAAGCCAACGAGGTTTGTCCGCAATACCTTCACTGTATTTCGCTAACTCTCGCTCAATAGTCCGGCAGTTTGTAACGGGATCACTGTCATCGACCGGCATAATATCAACGAGGTGAAGAAGTAACCGCGTTCGAGCTAAATGCTTTAGAAACTGCACACCGAGACCGGCACCCTCTGCCGCCCCTTCTATTAGTCCCGGTATATCTGCAATTACGAAACTACTCTCGTGATCAAGCCTGACAACACCAAGATTAGGTATTAGCGTCGTAAACGGGTAATCAGCAATCTTTGGTGTTGCGGCCGAAACAGTACTGATCAAGGTTGATTTACCAGCGTTAGGTAATCCTAGGAGCCCAACATCGGCAATAAGCTTTAACTCTAAGCGAAGACTTCGTTTCTGTCCTAATTCGCCGGGCGTCGTCTGCCTAGGTGCACGATTAGTAGACGATTTGAACCTCACATTACCCAATCCATGTCTACCACCTCGAGCTACCAGCAACATCTGCCCAGATTCTTGAACATCACCCAGATATTCTTGCGTTTCTTCATCATAAACGCTGGTACCTAGCGGCACTCGCACTCGAAGATCCTGACCCTTAGCACCAGTGCGATCACTTCCTTTACCGTGCTCACCTTTGTCAGCCCGGTAATTGGGCTGAAATCTGAAGTCTACCAATGTGTTGAGCGCTGCATCACCTAACAGATAAACACTACCGCCGTTTCCTCCATCACCGCCATCGGGTCCGCCTCGTTCAATATATTTCTCACGACGAAAGGAAAGACAGCCGTTACCCCCTTTACCGGCTTCAACTTTAATGCTGGCTTCATCAACAAACTTCATTTGTAAACTTATAGCTTTTCAATTACTAGAAAACGAACTCTTTGTGCCCAGAAACAAAAAAGCCCCGTCATAGACAGGGCTTTTCATTGAAATTAACTAAGATTATGCCTGCGCAATAACACTGACGTATTTTCTCTGCTTCGGACCTTTAATTCGAAATTGTACCACGCCGTCCGATTTCGCAAACAAAGTGTGATCTTTACCACACCCAACATTGATCCCGGGATGGAACTTAGTGCCACGTTGACGCACTATGATATTCCCTGAGACTACTTCTTGTCCGCCAAAAACCTTCACGCCTAAACGTTTCGATTCCGAATCTCGTCCATTACGCGTACTGCCTCCCGCCTTTTTGTGTGCCATCTTAGCTACCTCCACTAATTTCGGTAATCTTGACTTCGGTGAAATGCTGTCGATGCCCTGCCTGGCGCCGATAATGCTTGCGGCGGCGCATCTTAATAATCGTTATTTTGTCGCGCCGCCCATGAGACAGAACCTCAGCCGACACTTTACCACCTTCGATGTAAGGCCTACCGATCGATATTTTCTCCCCCTCGCCGATCAGCATTACATTTTCAAAATCAATCGTCTCACCCTCAACGACATCAAGTTTTTCTAGCTGCAGTACTTCACCAGGTTCCACCCGATGCTGTTTACCGCCACTTTCAATTACAGCGTACATGTTGTGTCTTCTATCTTTATCTTCTGAGTTGATCTGAAATAGCGCTTCCGGGAAACCGCCTAACTTCGACTCTCTGCAGGCAAACCCTTTACAGCTTTTTTTACGGCTCTTTTAGGACGCGCAAGTTTAAGCGAAGAGCATGACGCTCGCAAGCACGATTTGTGCCGCTTGTAGCGTATTGCAAATCCATTTACTAAATTAAGATTAGCTTTGAAAAGGTTCAGCAAGCTTGACACTCGCCTGGCCCACACCTAGCATTCTAAGCCTCTTTAGACCTTAGCAACAACACACTTTCCCATGAACCACTCCTTCCTAACAGCTGTCCGAGAAGACTTCGAGGCAGTAGACAATCTCATTCGCTCGAGTCTGTCATCTCATGTGCCGCTGGTGGAAGAAATTGCAAATTACCTCGTTGCCGCGGGTGGTAAACGTTTGCGACCATTGCTTGTGCTTTTGAGCGCCAAAGCTAATGGGTATCAGGGAAAAGAGCACATTAAACTTGCAACCATCATAGAATTTCTGCACACCGCTATGCTGCTTCACGACGACGTTGTGGATCAATCTATGATGCGACGCGGCAGGAAAACAGTTAATGCTCAGTGGGGCAATCCCTCAAGCGTCTTGGTAGGCGACTTTTTACATTCACGTGCCTTTGAAATGATGGTCGAAATTGGCGACTTGCGTGTTATGCAGATATTGTCCAGGGCAACGAACGTAATTGCCGAAGGTGAAGTCAAGCAACTCTGTAGTATTCGTAATCCAAAAACTACTGAAGCTGAATATATGGACATTATTACATGCAAGACGGCCATGCTCTTTCAAGCAGCGTCTCACGCAGGTGCAGTGCTAGCAGGGGCTGACAAGAGTACAGAAAAATCACTAAAAACCTATGGCCGTCATCTTGGTATTTCTTTTCAGCTAGTCGATGACCTCCTTGATTATGAGGGTGATGCCGTGACACTTGGGAAAAACGTCGGCGACGATCTTGCCGAAGGCAAAGTCACTCTACCTATTATTGAAGCAATGAGAAATTGCTCCCACGAAGATAAAGCATTTATTTGCAATGCAATAACCTCAGGAGGAGTGGATAACCTGCAAGAAATGATCTCGCTTGTAAAATCGACAGGCGCACTTGCTTATACCGAACACCTTGCGAACACAGAAAGACAGCGAGCTCTAGTTAGCCTCAGTAAAATCAATGAATCACCCTATAAATCGGCTATGACAGGCTTAATCAACTTCGTAATCGACCGCCAACATTAATAGCCGACTTTTTGCGAGAAGCTTATTCCAAAAAGTTTGTCGGCACTGACCAAAATGATTGCGGGCTACCAACTACCTTTATCGAAAATCGTTTTCGATTCTGCTTTGTTTTCCCGTAAGAAAAAAAAGCTCATCACTCCAACACCCAGGAATGTCAAATAAGCTACCCATGACCCTTCTCCTTTAGTTAGAAAAGATACGAGACCGAAGACCAAGCAGAACAAGCTAAAGACCAACATCGGTTCCACGGAGGATAAGGGGCGCCTGCGACGCAAGAATTTCAGGCCAAAATACGCCAGTGTTGCGAAGCAGGACGACCGGACCACGATGAGATAACCGAGTTCGACTGGTATTTCATCGATTGAAAGCAATCGCGCCTGAGAAATGATGAGCTCATAACCAAAGACGGGCAATACAGCTGTCACTGAGAGCGTTAAAGCTAAGATAGCTATCACAATTCTGAAGGATTTATCCATCAACAAGCCTCTTTCGGCAATTTTATGTCAGAACGCTTTGGTACATATTACACTGGATGGTAAGCCTGTGTGACCCCAACTGCTGCTTGGAGAAACCCGAGAGGGAGGGGGAGAATTTAACCTAAAATCTTAGAGAAGGTTTCTTGTTCTACACGGAAAATCATCAAGGTATGTTTAATAGAAAATTAAGTCCAATCCGAGCCAGAAGCGGTAATTTAATAAAAAGGCAATGCACTTTCCTCGGAAATCAGTTGCCCGACTATGTGCAGAATCAGCATTGAGTATAGCTTGAAACATTAAGAAATCGTCTAGTTTGCACAACCATAGTTTCCATTTTGGAAAGTATATTATTCTTTATATTCTATAATCTCTTTCACGCATTTCGCGTATCTCTTAACAACGGAAATCCTTTAAAGGCGCACATGCATCTAGAGAATCAAAACAACGACACAGATAAACAAGGCACGACAGATGAACTTAAACGCCCTCTTCGCTATCGTGAGGAACAACACGACTTATCTGAGTGGGAAGCAGCTCGTCTAAATAGCAAGACTTGGTCTATGGAACAGGAATGAAACTGCGCTGAGTTTTTTTGCAGTGAAACATGCCCCGATTCGTTAGCTTCCAGAACAAAAAGAGCGCGTCTCTAAAGCTCATTCATTTATGGTCTAATGGGACCAGGAAGAACTGAAAATTCCTTTCACCAACGTCTTCCATACTTACTTTAAAAAATTACTTTAGTTGCCCGCCCCCACCTGAAATAAATGCGCAAGATCAGCAGAGATTTTTCATCCTCTGTACTTATCCACCTGAAAAAACAAATAGATAAACGGTAGTTCACAATCTGCCGGCCGCGGCATAACATACCCAGACGATTATGTTTTCCAAGGAATATGCAACTGGAACGTCGATAGCTCAACAGAGCTCGCAGCGTTAGACGTTGTTAACAACTGCCTAGTAAAGCCCTTGTATCTATATACACTCGGGAAAAGCCTTTAGGAAAAATGTTGGAGGGAATTGGTTATAACCTTTAAATATGGTTCGCCAATAAATTATGCAACCACTGCCTTACTCGACTCGAATCAAGTTGCTTTCTCATCTACTCACTTGTTTCTTATCAATAAGTTTTATCGCCACGATTAACATCGTCGCTGACACAAATAGTGTCGCGGTCGAGGCCGAATCAAGAAATGATCGTTTTTTTGCTAGGCAATTTCTACAAACTACGTCAAGCAGTCAAAACATTACGAACCTGAGCATTATCAATACATCGGAACAGCACCAACTTTTTAGAGGCACATTGTGGAACGGCGAAGGTACACAGCAAGGCGGCGAGACTGCGCTTATAGGTAGAGCTGTGCCCCCTATGGGTCGTATTAATTTGAGTTCCGAAGAGATAGAAAACATCTTTGGTATTGGACCTTGGAAAGGGCCGGCGATCTTGCGTGTAGAAGGCGAGAGCAACTTTGACCTCATATCCAAGTTAATTAGTCCCAGCGGACTTACCAGCAACACCAACTGTGTTCGCGAAGACAATGTGCTGAATGTCGAAGGATTCGACTCGACCAACATGACCTTTGTCCGATTGATTAACACTAATGATAGTGACACCGGAGTAGTGATCGGCACCCTCTATGATTCTAGAGGTAATGTGGTAGGAAAAGCCGACTCTGTCCTCGCCACTAATCTAACCTCTTTCCAACAACTTTGGCTAAGTCGAAAAGATCTCTCCAACAAAGTCGGCTCAGAATGGAGCGGAGAAGCATTACTAGAATTGAGTCACATTGATGGTTTAAAGCTTTTAAATCTCAACTACATCACGGATGAAAAAACCTTCTTTAACTTCTCATGTTTCGAAGACAGCGATTCGGCGAGAGTTTACTTGCAAACGACTTCAACGAGTCAGAATGTTTCATTTACTCATTTAGTCAACACATCTGATGCCGATCAACAATTTTTTGCGACGCTCTTTAATAGTGATGGCCATGTAATTGGCTTTCGGAATCAACCATTGCATTTTGATGTTGTTCCTCCTCGAGGGAGACTTATCATTTCCTCCGAAGATATTGAAAGCGCCTTCGGAATTAGCCCATGGTCGGGACCCGCGATGCTAGAAGTAAAAGCTTCGGGAACTTTTGAATTGATGACCAAACTCACTAGCCCAAGCGGCCTTACTAGCAACACAAATTGCGTCAGAAAAGATAGCGTTCATAATATTGGTGGCTTTGATCAGTCAAATATGAGTTACATACGATTTATCAATATTGGGGACACGCCGATCCGGAATATCAGAGGCTCTATTTACAACTCTGACGGAAATAGTATTGGTGACCCAAACATTATTTTGATTTCCGAACTTCCACCAAAAGCTCAGGTCTGGCGGAATCGCAATGAGTTATCAAGCACCTTTGGTGACACATGGAACGACACTGCAGCCTTAAAAATCACAAACCCACATGCTAATTTAAGATTAATCAATCTGGTTTACGTCAATAATGCAACGTTCTTTAACTTTTCCTGCTACGAAACGGGACTATAAAAAAACATAACTCAGGAACAAAGCAGCTAGTCAAGATTACGAGAATTAATTGACAGAGCCTAACTTCAATTCATCAGCGCCGTATAACGGCGGTCGGCTTCAGCGTCCTGCTGATAAGCAGAAATATGCCGTGCTGAGTTTCCGTCAAGTTTTGATGAGACATCTCGGGACTATGACCATAATTGCTACGGTCGCGGGAGCACTGGTCAGTTCCGCTGTTTCTTTTGGAAATTGGTCATTATTACTGGAGTTACACACCTTGAACTATGCTTTAGGTATCCTAACTGTTCTGCTTGCAATGGCGGTCTACGCCAGACTGAAAGATATCCCAACATCTCCCTTGCAATTAGCTTGGATAGGTTATCTCGCATTAATATCATTGGTCGAAGAGTTGGCTTTCCGTGTATTTATACCTTTAGCCTTGAACAATTATCTAAACTTGCATATCAGTATTGTTTTCAGCAGTTTGATCTTTGGTATCTTGCACTACGCAACACTTCGATGGCGATTGGGCGCTTGCCTTCTTACGGTGCTGGGCGGGATTGGGTTCAGTCGTCTTTTGCAGGAGACAGATGACTTGGCACTCGTTGTACTGGTCCATTGGGCAGTGACATTCCTAAATACGCCACGTCCACCAATAGCTAGTGCCCGCTATTGACCGGATCGAAGCACGTAAATTTGAGCTCGTGATTAGTTATAGCAAAGCCAAATTGTTCAAAAACCTAAACTACGGACCGTAACCCAGCGTTTTGAGATTCGCTGAGTGTTGGTCTGAAGTCAACGAGTATCTCGACAAACAGACCAAGGCTAAAGGAACCAACACTGCCATTAGAATAATCTTAATTAACACAAATTGATAAACTGCTATTTCCTGTTGCTGAGGGGTATAAGCATCATCAAAGCCTGCCCATTTGATCATGAATCCTGCTAACAAGACCCCAACACTCCCTACAAGTTTCGTTACGAGATTACGACCTACTAAGACTAGGCCATCTGATCTCGACCCGGTCGCCGCCTGATGTTCCTCCACAACGTCCGCAAACATAGAACCTAATAAGATAACAAAGAAAGTCCAAATAGCGCCGCTCAAAAGACCGTGGAAGGCCCAGACCCACCATAAAGGGCTCAAAACTCCGCCACCTGACTTCGGAACTATATCTGTTCCCAAATAATAGTCTGCGGCCATTAACCCGATAAGAAGCGGCGACACCACGAAACTGATCGAACCTGCAACTAAAACGAGGTCACGTTTATTTCGTCCTTTTGCAATCCGCCATGTGACTAATGCTGCTATCGCACCACCTCCCAGATGAAGAGGCCCGGCCCAAAATAGATCACGAGGATTAAAGTGGAACAGATAATTGTTTAGATATATTGCATCGCCACTTTGAACACCGCCATTTACACTAAAAAAAATAAACGCAATTAACAGCGTCATCCAATTTCGATTGCGAATGAGCGCTCCAAGCTCCAAGAATAACAATCGAAAAGAAAAATCTTGACCCTTTCCTGATTGGTCCAACGCTAGGGATTCCTTCTCAACCGTACTCAATCTCATCGTGCCTGTATACGTGGACCAAACTAGGAGTGTGCTTACCCATAATGCGGCCAGAGGGTATAGGTGGGGCTGGTTCCAGTCAGGCATGAGAAGCATGATCGGGCCTAAGCAGTAAGCTATTCCACCTATCTCAAAAACACGATCAGTCGCAATTAGCTGATTCCGTTGCGAATAGTCCTTGTATAGCTCTACCCCTAAAGCATATCTTGGAACAGCGAAGATAGTCTGAGCCACTCGGAAAGAGACAACTAATACACTTAACTGAGCAAACAATATCCATTGTTCGTCACCGAGTCGCAAAACAAAGAGCGCAAAACAACAGAGCCCCATAGGAAAAATGCCAACAAGCATGAAAGGAATTCTTCGTCCATATGTACCCTTATGCCTGTCAGACCAATAAGCAATTATTGGATCCGAAATTGCGTCAAAAACCACTGAAATAAATAATGCGAGACCAGCTAATGCAGCAGAGAGACCAAGAATTTGGTTGTAGTAGTAAAGTAAAAACATACTAAAAAAGTCATTCACCCCGGCTAAGCCGAGGGCCGGCAAGCCCCACCAATACATCTTTCTTTCAGTCTTCGGTGAAACAAATCTGAACGTCAACCAGGAAAGACTTTCGCCCACATCTCCATCTAAATTATCTCGATTTACGCTAGATTTCTTGTTCAAGTATTCGATTAGCATGGGTATCGACTGAAAGATCTTGCTGGTTTCTTAAGATTTGACATTAAATTATCGGCATCCGCTTCTATATCTTGTTATCGGGCACTTTACCATTTCAGGCGCTGCGCCATGACTCGAAATAAACTCCTCTATAACCGCAAGAACCTGATATAAACTCATACAAATTGCTTAAATTAGAAAGTCGAGACCTGTCCAAATGGAGCAAAGAAACCAAAATAGTTTTTGAGAGACTGCCAAATGGCAACATTCGTAATTTGCTCTTTTTAATACGCGAGTAGAAGTGCAGAAATAGACGCTTAAATAGCCTCGAAATTGTTTTACGTGGCTCACACCGTCGTTGAAAATCTTGAGATAACCTCAGCTTATATCCGCGGCCTGAGAATGAATATTCGACTTAATGACACGCCATCGCGCGCGACACCAGTCTGGCAGAGTCAGCATTGCAGGTGTGACAATCAAAGTAAGGATAGAAGCAAAGCCCAACCCCCATACAATTGCTTGGGAGAGAGGGACCCATAAATTTGATAAAGCACCGCCATAGGTAATGTTTCGGGCCATTAAATCAACACTAAAGTTCATCGCAAGCGGCATCAATCCGAAGACCGTCGTAAGAGTCGTAAGCATTACCGGGCGCAACCGGGTCATACCAGCTTGCACAGCCAACGAGAGAACATCCGCTTCCGGTTGCTCACGCCTTAGTTGATTGAAAGTGTCTATCAGTACAATATTGTTATTAACCACAATACCGGCTAAGGCGACAATCCCGATACCTGATAATAACGAGCTAAAAGGGTTTCCAGTCACGAGCAAGCCAATGAAGACGCCGGTTGTAGATAGTAAGACCGAAAAAAGAATCAAAGAGGATTGGTAGAAACTATTGAACTGTGTCACTAAAAGCACAAACATAAACAGCAAAGCTAATCCAAAAGCGACAAGTGTGAAACCCTGAGATTCTTCTTCTTCCTCGTGATTTCCCCTGAAAGTTAATATTACGCCAGGGTGGATATCTTGCGTTTCGATCCATGCTTTTACTTTTCTCACTATGTCATCAGGTAATACACCTTGCGCTACATTGGCACGAACAACCTCAGTAGGCTGCAGCTGAGTTCGCTGAATCGTTCCGACAGCTTGAGCGGGGAGAACCTCGACAAAACTTGTAATTGGAGACATACCTCTGTCAGTCGCAACCCGAACCTGTTCAAGGGCGAGCAATCCGCGATCGCCGTCAGGATATTTGACTCTTATATCGACAGCATCATCCGCCCGGTCAGGGCGATATTCCCCTAGCTTCACACCATTAGTCACCATCTGAACTGCAAGACCAACAGCCAACACATCCGCGCCCGCCATCGCGGCTTTAGCTCGGTCTACCTCCAAACGCCATTCTAACGAGGGCTTGGGCAGAGAATTCTCTACGTCCACTGCTCCTTCTAGATTAGTAAGGTAGTCAGTAATAAGCTTCGTTACCGGACCAAGCAAATCTCTATCGTAAGATGCGATTTGAATTTTGATAGGCTTACCTTGAGAGGGGCCCTGCTCCATCTTCTTTACTTCGATTGACAAACCCGCGTATCGAGAAGCCTCCTTGCGAATTTCAGCAATCATGTCATCAGCTTTGAGCGATCGATCATTTTCAGGAATTAGTTCCATGAATATATTACCTATCTCATCAGAGCCCGAAGATGGATAGCTCCACGCACTCATGCTCGCAACACCTCTAACGCCCAGCACAATATTCTCTACATCCTGGAATAATCGATCCGTTTCATCCACAGAGTAATTCCCAGCCGCATTTACTCGAATTTGCAAAAATTGCGGTTCCGACGTTGAAAAGAATATTACTCCTCGACCAAATTGCCCGTAGAGGTAGAAGGTCCCTGCAAGGATAGCCAGTGTCATTAGGATAGTGCTCAAAGGATTTCTGGCTGAGCTGGTGACTAGACTTACATATACGCCAAGGGCACCTCCAATTCGAGCCGGGCTCCCGCTCTTCAAAAGCCTTAACTTTTCTGAGAACGCTCCTTGGTCGCTGCCTACCCGACCAATCACCGAACCTAGAGCGGGGGCAAACAGGAGTGAGTAGAGCAGACTCCCACAAAGCACCGCAAATACTGTGACAGGAAGATAGCGCATGAATTTACCTGTCATACCAGGCCAAAACATTAGAGGAAGGAAAGCGGCGAGCGTTGTCGCAACGGAGGCCGTAACTGGCCAAAACATACGAATCGCCGCAGCTGGGTAAGCCACTTTATTGGATGCACCGTTTAACATTCTGCGATCAGCTTCCTCAGTTACTACAATCGCCCCGTCAATCAACATGCCGAGACCGAGCAACAAGCCAAACATAACCATGAAGTTATAGGTAAACCCAATAACGTATAAAATCGTGAGTGCAAAAAGCAGGCTAACCGGAATACCAAGTCCCACAATCACACCAGAGCGCAATCCCAAAGCAGCTACAACAACGATCATGACTAGACACAAGGCCGTACCAATGTTGCCCTGAAGCTCGTCGACCTGCTGCTGAGCGAGAACCGATTGATCAACGCTATACAAAACATTCACGCCCCTGGGGAATGTCTTTTGAGACTCCTTGATTAAACGCTTAGCATCAGCAACAGTATCAATGACGTTAGAGGTCGTTCTTTTATGGATTTCCAGCATGATAGCTCGACGTCCATTCATGCGGGAAAAGCCAGGGCGCGTTTTAAAGGTTCGACGAATATTAGCCACATCACTGAGGGTTACGACAGCCTCATCAGTGCTAGTTAACGGCAGATCATACAAATCCGTTGTATCTTCGATCACACTCGGCACTTTGATCGCAAATCGGCCATTACCATTATCTAAATTACCCGCAGGAATAAGTCGATTATTACGAGAGAGCAAACCCAAGAGAGATTCGGGTGATACACCATAATGCTCGAGTGACTTTGGATCTAAGGTAACCTCAAGAACTTCCTCTCTCGCGCCATACATTTGAACCTTGAGAACAGCGGGTAGCGCTTCAATTTTTCGCTTCATTTCACTAGAGAGGAAATAGAGCTCTCTCTCGGTCATCACTTCCGAAGCGAAACCGACCATCAATATTGGAAAGTCCGCTGTGCTCTCCTCTTGGATCACTGGTTCTTCTGCAGAACTTGGAAACTCCGAGCGGGCACGATTAACCGCTTCTCGTAAATCTATTAGCGCCTGATCAATGTCCTGATCTGCCTCAAATTCAACTCCCAATCGTCCAACATTTTCACTCGCAGAACTCGATATTTCTTTCACACCCTCAAGGTTGCGAACCTCCACTTCAAGCGGCATAACAAGAAGCCGTTCGGCATCTTCTGGGGAAATACCTTCACTAAACACAACCACACTAAAGTAAGGCACGGGAATGCTAGGGTCGCTTTCTACCGTAATTGATCGCATGGCAGCGATACCAGCGATTACCACCATGGTCATAATCAGAAATGTTGTTCGTGTTCGCCCGATAGCGTTTTCAAGGAAATTCATGGTGAAGTTTTCTACCCGCGCTCCTCCACAGCATTTAAAAGGCTAGTTTCTGACACTACTGTGACACGCTCGCCTTCACTTACAGCATGCTGACCCACTGTAATCAGTTGCAATCTTTTAGGTAGCCCGGTCACCCAAACACCATCTCCGTCTTCATCAATAATTTGAACTGGGTGGAATAAAACAAGATCATTCAAGACAGATCGTAAACCTAGCTTTCCTTGGTCGTTAAGCAACAGTAGGCTTGGGGATATTCGATGCGCAAGCACTTGGTCTAGTGCGATCTCGACATCAGCAGATAACCCGCTCGCAAATAGGTAATTTTGATTTTGAACTTCTATTTCGATTTCAAAGGTTTTTGTACCAGGTTTTGCTACCTGGGAGACAAACGAAACACGGCCCGGGACGACATCGAATCCGTCAATACTTATCGAAGCTTTGCGACCTACTTCAATTCCCTTCAATTTTAATTCGGAAAGGTCCGCACGAATCAAAATCGGATCTAGGTCTACCAAAGTAGCGCAAGCCATGCCGGGTGTAACAAATTGACCCTCTTCCGCATGTAACTCTTCAATAAATCCTGAAAACGGCGCTATTACATTGAGACGCCCCATATCAATTTTTCGCTTCAGGAAGTTTGCTTCCGACAGTTTCAATTGGGATCTACTGTCATACAAACCGGAATCAGACAACAAGCCCTGCTTGGCGAGCTTTTGATTACTAGAGTATACCAATCGCGCCTGTTCAAGTTGCGCTTCTGACTCGATTAACCGGGCCTGACGATCTTCAGTTGAGATCTGGCAAAGCAGTTGACCTTCCTCAACAAAATCGCCACGTTCAATCGGTCGCTCTTCGATCAAACCATCAAGCTGAGTCTGAATTAGCACCTCACGTTTGTGGTCAGTTTCCCCACGCAGCTTAACCAAGCGGATCTTAAATGCCGCTTCAAGTTCAATCGTTCGAACAGGTGTCAACGGAGAATCCAACTCTCGATCTCGCAGGGCAAGATTGCGAGCAGTAATGCTTACATCGTCACTTTTTATTGCATTGGTTAAGAATCCTGAACTCATCCAAAAAGCAAGGCAAAGCGCAATTAGACTAGCTAGCGCATATGTTTTTTTCACTTCGTTTCTATCGCTGTGTTTATAGAGATATCAGGAGCCGATAGTGCTTTTGACGCATGCACAATTTCTATAATTCTTCTTTAGAATGGCCCCAACATGTTCCTTGGGTATCTCAGTGTTGTCATCGCAAATTTCAGATTTTAAACGTCCTTCGCAATTTTCAGGCCTCAGCCGACCTTTTGGCCTAGTAAATACTTACAAATTCATCGATACCGGACAATACACGACCGCAGATCTCAAAGCGAATTATCCTTCTCATTCTTACCATCAGAACCATGAACATTTCAGTTAGGTAAATCAATTCGCCATTAGATGGACCAACCTTACTTACCAGTATGTTAATTAGTTGAATCCAGGACTTTCTTATATAGTCTCATCCGATGGACGATCTTTCAAAATAAAGCCAACCTTAAAAAGGAAGCAACTGTGAGTAAGAAAAAGGAAGGGACAAGACAACTTCTGGCAGGAATAGGAATAGTGTCGTTGCTTTTTGTAGCCGCCGTAGGCGCTGATACCGTAATACAGTCACTACTAAAACCTGACGAAAACACAAGCGAAGCAATGATCGTGTACAAGAGCCCGACCTGCGGCTGTTGCTCGCTCTGGATCGACCACGTTAACGCCAACGAATTCAAAACAGAATCAAGGGACATCACAAATTTGACTCAGATCAAGCAAGAACTCGGTGTTGCTCCTCGATATCAATCCTGCCATACAGCTATTCATCCGAGCGGCCTCGTATTCGAGGGTCATGTTCCAGCCGAGGCTATGAAGCGTATTATTGACAATCCGATAGATGACACCCTCGGATTAGCCGTCCCAGGCATGCCAATAGGATCCCCCGGGATGGAATATGGCAACCGCATTGACCCCTATGAGATAAAGCTCATGCTCAGAGATGGCTCAACAAGGACCTACGCAACCGTAGAGCCAAGCGGTATAACTTTCCAAAACTAGGTTAGAAGTTCGCGTTCGAGGCGTGCGCATTAATCCCAGTTTTGCCGTTAACCACCAACATACTGTCGACCCATAACAATTATCTGACCATTCAGTATCGCGTGTCTCAAACGACAGGACCGCCTATCCTAACCTATAAGATCTCTTATACTCTCTTCATCTTTTAGAGGAGAAATACTATGAATTGGGATGCAATAGGTGCTACTGGAGAAATTATTGGCGCATTCGCGGTTGTCGTCTCGTTAATCTATCTAGCGACGCAAATTCGAAACCAAAATGTGGAGGCTAAAATATCGTCCGTACATGAAATTACCGAAGCTTTCAGGTTGGCTATTACTTCTTTTCAGGATGCTCAGCGCGCAGAGGTTTATACAAGAGCCTTAGACAACTATGACGGTTTGAGCGATGCAGAGAAATTGCAATTTATCTCTATGGTTCAAGGCTTGCTGAGAGTCTGGGAAGAGGCTTTTTACCAGTACTCCGAGAAGCGCCTTGACGAAAGAGTATGGAATGCATGGTTAGCACAATATAAGGATTGGATTTCTTCGTCAGGGTTTCAACGAGTATGGGAAATAAGAAAACACACTTATAGCCCTGACTTCCAGCATCTCGTCGATGGCGTTGAACTTGGGGTATATAAGCTTGAATAATTAATGCTTTTTCTGTCGTGCACGCCGAATAATGAAGTCATCAAATCTAAAAACTCCTGCTCGCAAAAGCCTTTTCTTCCATCTCTCAGTTTAGATAGAGTTCCAGACACTTCTAAAATCACACAAAAAGTGTTGCCGTCTGACGCCAGGAAAAGCCGAAAAACACTCTCCCAAATTTAGTGGCATGTCATTGGACTTTACTATTTTATTTGGCTGGAAATACAGCAACATGGCGAATCGTAAGTTGCCAAGAGAGCGCCCACCGACTGCACTCTAACAAACTGGCCCCTTTAGCTCATAGACGCCCTTTCGAGATGAGCCGCCAACGTATATTCAGGGATCACCCTCGACGGCTCTTGTTCGAAACAGGAAGTATCATAAAAGTCTCTAAGTTCAGAAATTTTTCCGTCTCTAATTTCTACAATCCCCGCGATATGCGGGGTCATTAGGTCTCGCCCATCCTCTGACCAGTGATGATCTATACGCTCCGTAAAAACAATATTCCTGGTACTGGCGATATTGATTAAATCCGCACTGAAGTGTGTTTGCTCAGCGAGAATTGGGATGTATTTTCTAAACCCACCTTCGGCTGCCAGTTTGCGGAATGCCTCCTGCCCAAATAATGTCGGTAGGCCACTGTTAGACCAAATAAAGTCGTAGGTACATAGTTCTCGCATTACAAACAGGAGATTACCGTCTTCCATCGCCTTGAATACTCTGAGAGCTAGTTGCTCGTTCTCGTTGGTTGCAACAGTTAAATCAATCATTTTTTTACTTACTCTAACCGATGGTTTTAGCATTAATAGTATCAGCCAAAATCAATCTAACAATAAGATTGGGAAGCCCCTAGGATGTACCCAACCAGCCAAAAAAGCAGGGAAATACTATCAACAAAGAACAAAGCAAGGCACCTGAAAAGATACTCTCTAACCCGGTTATTACTGCTATTTAAATATTTGAACTAAATTCAGCATCAAAACGGATTTAAACCTGGGTTGATTACCCTTTAATTCTCAAATTCACCCGGCTTTGCTTTCAACCAATTCATCGAATCAAATAATCCTTCGTTTGGCACTTCTGTTTCCGACAATCTCGAGTTAACAGCAGACAAAACGTCGTCGCCATAAAGGTCAATCGCTGTCATTTTTTCCCAAAATGCATACCCTCCTGGGGTTGACACATGTCCTACAAAGGCGTCCATCACGTAACGCAGGTTGTCATCGGTTTCGAGCCCTTCTTGATTTAATTTCAGCAAAGTGTCTAGCTGGTTACCCATCGCATAAAGCATGAGAGCACCGCGCGCTTGCCGATCAGGGTCCATAGTTGGGTTGTTGAGAAATTCTCTATACTCAGAACTGTATGTACCCATAAAGAACATCATTTCTTGCCAAATATGTCGTTGCTCTCGTTGTGATGCGGCCAAAGCTAAACGATTAGAAGTCCGTGTTTGCAGCCCTAGAAACACTAGCGAAATGATTACTCCGACGCCACCTAAAAACTCTCCCCAGATAGCCAATATCTCCATTAGAAACTCCAACCTAAGTAAATAAATTAATATACTTCATTGTTTCGCAGGCATGATTTTTTTATCTAAACAAATGTTGAACGCGCCCTGATAAAAAGAGAATTTAAACCGGCCGAAATAGTGACTGAACGAATGCCAAAATTTTACTTTCAAAGGTGATGTTATGAACAAATTCAGAAAAATACTGATCTTGACCGCTACGCTCATTGGCCCTGCACTTATGGGAGAAGAAACAACTTATTTTAAAAGTGAAGTTGCAGGACAAGACCTGCCCTTTAGTGATGCCGCCCTCACGGGAGATACACTTTATATTTCTGGTAAGGGCGGATTTATTCCCGGCACCCGCTCAGTTCCTGAGAATCCAAAGGAAGAGGCTCGTTTATTGATGGAGGATTTCAAGGCGACACTGGAACGAGCAGGGATGACGATGGACGATTTAGTCTACGTGACGCTTTACTGCACTGACTTAAGTTTATATTCAGATTTCAACGAAGTTTACAGCAGCTATTTCAAAAAAGAATTTCCTCCAAGAGCATTTGTTGGATCCGGACCGCTCTTGTTTGATCTCCGGTTTGAAATGCAAGGGATCGCTGTCAAAAACAAGTAATGGATTCAAGATTAAATACACTTTAAGGGCTTTTAAAAAACTTTAGCTACGCGGAAATCCATCTTCCTTGGAGCTAAATGGCAACAACCAGCACCGATATCTCAAGGCTGACATTGTTTCTGTTTATGTTTTTAACAATGCAAGATGATCCTCAAAAAATATCGAAGAAACTTGTCATTTTTGTAGAAAATGGTCTATGCGAAATCGAAGTTTGATCCATTTTTTAGGGCCACACGCCCTTCACACTCTTGCTTTGACTTGATAACTTCCCTCATCGCTTTTTATTTCTTCGGGAAATCGAATTAGTCAGATCCAAATTCGACAAGTCCTGTTAACAATTGCCTACAAGTAATTTGGCCTATAAGTTTTCCTTTTTCCAACACAGGCCGTCTTCGCTGTTTATGGTCCAACATGTTCTGAGCAACCGAGATAATATCTTGATCTGGGGAATTACTTGTGACAGGAGTTGTCATTTCGGATGAGACCTTGGCTTTGCCAATTTCTCCCTCATTATAAATTTCAGTAAGCAAACTCCTTAAACAATCTAACTCCGACAACATACCCTGAACCTCGGACTGGTCGTTCACAACAATGATTCCAGATACCTTATTTTCTATTATCTTCCTCGTGGCTTCTCCTATCGTCGCGTCGGAAGATATTGTTACTGGGCTTGCGACTAGATGTTCAGCGATCTTTAATGATTTCAACTTCCTAGCTCCTTACCTTTTAGAGTGAAGTAACTCGCACGGGTCGCAGATGTCGCACAGCGACCTTACCCATATTCCACTTATCTAAACGGGAAAACAACGCATTTATCTCTAGATTTTTTTAGGCGCAGCCAAGTGTCGGAACGGCTTTATAGCATCTGCCGTGTAAAGCTTCTTTCTAAAATGAAGTAGTGGAAAAATGTCGCCCTTCGATCAATCTCAACTATCTCTGAACAATCCGCTGTAATCTGAAAGCCACAGTTAAGAAACTAGACCGAATAGACTGGGAGTACTAAAAGGCTAAACCTGATTCTTTCAAGTATGTAGAGCAACGCAGAATATCTAGCGTCAAATTTGTTGCGAAGACTTCAATTTATCCCCAAGGGTATCAGCAAACAGCTTTCGAAATATCCAGAACAAATTCGACTTACAGTAAATCAACGCCAAAACTTTTGGCGACAAGCACTAAACCCGCGAAGGAAATCAAGATTACAAAGAGGCTTGCAAGCAAAGATGGCCAGAAACCAATCCACGAGTAAAGAAAGGGAAAGGCTAGGAACATTGGTAAAGTGGGAATGACATACCAAAGGGTATAGGTAGCATGATTTGAAATCTTCTCTTCTGGCTGTCCCTCTATAAAGAGCCATATCAAAGTCAATATAGTAACAATAGGCAATGCCGCAATAAATCCTCCCAGTTTGTCACTATATTTGGCAGCCTCCGAAACAATCACGACTATTACCGCTGTTGCTAAATATTTTGTAATTATCCAAGCCACATCGACACCAATACAAAGGTTTATTCTTTAGATTACTTGCAAGAAGTCATGCTTGTCTAATCGGCCTTAGCAGCCTTACCCATGTTGATATGTAAGAAGATGAATCTATATTCTGCTGACTACTGTACCTACAACGCGAAATTATCCTAACCCCCTACTTTTACTCACTTAACCATAAAATTAATCAAAAAAACATGACCCAACCAGATGGACAACATTGTCTCAAAGAGCTCGATAAGCCTAGGAAGTGCACGATTGAGATGCTTTCGTAACAAATATCCCTTTCTATTGTTGAAAGAATTGAGTTTTATGCGGAGGGCGAAATCGACGCGGGAAACATCAACCCGGTAAATTTGAAGGACCATAGCGAGAGAGTCGGGGAAGCGACTTAAGAAATTATCGCGCTAAAAGCTTCCCCCAGAAAAAAGTCTCCCTGAATATAAAGTTTCAACTAGTTATCCTAGAAGATTCAGCAGATCAGAAGAGCACCCTGTGAGCGCCCTCCTGTCTAATTTATTCAAACATTTTCAGAAACTTATCCATGTCGAATTGAGAGCCGTATAGCATTGAACTATTCAGCGCTACGTCCGCCGCAATAGCTACCGCGGTTTTTATCTCTTCATCAGTAGCACCAGCAGCTATGGCAAAGTTAGTATGAGCGGGAATGCAATACTCACACTTCATCGCCACTGATGCTGAAAGCGCAGCCAATTGGGCATACTTTAGAGGGATTGCTCCATTAAAAACTTTCTCTTCAACCGCTTTGTAATAAACGTCTGCCGCAGGTTGTACTGCTTTCGGATGTATTTCGATAAGGGGGTTTGCTGTTTTGGCTTCACGCATGTGGTCATCCGCAACTGCGTTAACAACAAAAAAAGCAACTACTGCTAAAAAAGTGAATCTCATGATGATGTCCTGCCGGTTCTATAAATTGACACATAATTATACAAGCTCATAAAGACGAGGTGACTAGAAACGACGTGAATCCGCTCACTTTATCGGAAGTGGCACAGATTTGAAGGCCACAAACGCATCTTCAGATAATCGGTTTTTGTTTATTTGATCTTCTGTATTACTAAAAAGACTAATTTTTCGGTATAAGATACAGAGTTTGAAAGTCTTACATTTAGGAAAAGATAGATGAGATATTTAATCGCTACAATTGCTCTTTGCGCATCATGCCTTGTTTTTGCAGGACACCACGAAAAAGGAGAAATGTCTGCCAACATAACAGCAATGAAGTCCGCCTACGCCGCTTTTTCTAGCGGCGACATGGAAGCATGGAAAGCGGAACACAGCGCTGATGTTGTTTGGACCATTCTTGAGGGCTTACCTTACGCTGGAACTTATGTAGGTACGGACGCAATTATTGAGAATGTGTTTTCTAACATTTCAGCTCTTTGGCCAGACTTCAAAGTAGAACCATTAGCGTTTTTTGAGTCGGGAGATAAAGTCTTTATCCATGTAAAAATAACTATCGCCGGTAAGCAAACTGAAGCATTGCATATGGCTACGATGAAAAACGGAAAGCAAGTTGCGTTTACACCATTTGAAAACTCAGCATTCATGATGCAACTGACTAAGTGATGCTTTTTTAGCTTCACAGAGAGCAGCGGCCCTTATCTTCCCGCTGCTCTTAGCCCCATATAATTTATCTGTATGAGTAAGTCAAAACTCAACAGATATTTAAAAACGTAACGTTGCCCTCTGACAATTAGCCCCTGCCCAGGTCTCTACTCTTATCGCCGACTGCTCCACCACTATCTAATCGTTCCAACGAGTAATAACAAAGATTGCATTATCTTTTCTCTTTGTCCTCATAGTTCTCCTTTCGAATAACCACCTGATCAAAACACGCCTTAATTCTCTTGCAACTAGGGCAACTTAAGACATATAACACGCCCGACGAAACGCGTGAGGTCAGAGCAAGCGCATTGCCTCTGCCACTTCGTCATCCCTTCTCTGACAGACTGCTCGTCGCCAATAGACTGACACTAACAGCAAAAATCGTTTTTTATTATGAAACGACTGCGCTAAGCAGCACCCTCTACTGTAAAACTTACAACCAGTCCGTCTAATATCTCAGCGTTGATACGACCATATACAAAGTCTAGGGTTACGGGCAAATCTACACCATCTCGCTTAACGACACGGAACTTTTCATTCCTTTGTCGGGCCGCTGTCTGAGCTTGATCTAACGTCAGTCCAATGTAACTAAATTCCGGGGATTCACTGAATATAGTTTCATTACTCGCGAAAGAATTTTCTGAATTAACTTTGTTGGGTGCATTTTCAAGTTTCATTGATCTTTCGAAAGGAATTTCTTTTGCGCACGAGACCAACGATAAAAATAATGTAATGATCATGATATAGCGCATAAACAAGGAACCTAACAGGCATTAAGGAATGACTAATGTACCAGCAGGAAAGCATAAATTGCTAAATTCTGATCTTCGAATTAAAGAGAGATATAGCAAATAGCTATCTGAGGAAGTTCGAAACTGCCCTGCTTTTTAATCTATCCTCGACTACCGATAGTAACTTTCAAAACAATAGGAGTGAAAATTGATCCAAGCTAACGAAACATTTGGCGGTACATGGCCCTTTAAGGCGAACTTTTGTGACGCGGCTGGATTCAAACAGCATTACGTGGACGAAGGCCCAAGCGATGGAGAAGTAATCTTGTGTTTGCATGGCGAACCGACTTGGGGATACTTATATCGAAACTTTATCCCTGAGCTCTCAAAGCATTATCGGGTTATTGTTCCAGACCATATGGGCTTCGGCAAAAGCGAGACACCACAGAACAAGGTGTATACATTACAAACGCATGTTGAAAATCTGATTTCGTTTATTGACGCGCTTGACCTAAACGACATCACATTCGTTTGTCAGGACTGGGGTGGACCTATCACTGGTGCTTATACCATTCGTTACCCGAAACGAGTCAAACGGGTTGCCCTGTTGAACACCCTTTTCGCTTATGGCGGGCAGCCATCTAATCCAGAGCCATCTGAGTGGTTTCAATGGATTGCAAAACACTACGAAGCCGGAACTTTGGACGGTATTCTTGGCGAGCTTGGCTCTACCGTTTTGTCGGTGATGAAAATTATTGGATTTGAAAACTCATCTATTGTTGACGCCGATTGGATAAGAGCCTACTCAGCTCCGTTCCCAGACCGGACGTCATGCAAAGGGGGAATAGAATTCCCTCTCGACGTCCATCTACAAAGAGCGTTTGGTTTTATTTTTGAAGGTCTTGAGACGGGGAACGTTGATGCAGTCAAAGAAAAACCCGCTATGCTAGCTGTTGGTCTAAAAGATCGTGCTATACGCCCCGAAAATCAAATAGCTGACTTCAGGGCTTTATTCCCGAACTCACCCATTAACACCTTCGAGCAAGCGGGGCATTTCTGCCAAGAGGATATACCAGAAATTTTAGTGCCTCTAATTCACCAATTTGTACAAGCAAACCCATAAAAAGATTTATGGTCCACACAGGTCGTAAATGGCAAAAAGATACCTAACCGTAGGGTTCAACCAAGTTCGTGACTAAAAAATAGCGAGAAGAAAACAGAGCTAAAAGGATCTTAGATGTCTTTATCTAAAGCTGAATTTTTTAAGTTAATCAAAGAGCTTCCAAAGGTGGAGTTGCACAATCATTTAGAAGGTGGAGCTATGTACCCTGATTTGGCTCTCAAACTCGCAGCTCGAAATAAGATGGATTTACCGTTTAAAGATGAGGTAACGGCAGCGGAATATTATAAATTCACTAGTCTTGATCAATTCATCGACATTTTGAGAACGACCGTTGCCACACTCAATACCTCGGAAGACTACGCTGACGCGCTAGAAAGACATGGCGTCGAAGCCGCAAAACAAAACATTCGATATCATGAAATTTTCTTCACCTACGGGCTTGTTGCTTCGAGGGGAGTGCCATGGGAAGCCGTTACTGAGGGTCTAATTGAAGGGTCTAAAAGAAACAAGGAGAAACATGGAGTAGAAACTGCTTTGATTTTTGACCTTGACCGCACACTTCCTGAAGATGAAGCGATGAGACATGTTGAACTCGCTGCTCAGATCAAAGATAAGCTGAATATTGTAGCTTTGGGACTCGACTGTCAGGAGCGAGGGTATCCAGCAGGAAGACTAAAGGATTGCTTCAGTTTCGCGAAGTCTGTCGGCTTCCGGCTGACAGCTCATGCCGGTGAGGACGGAGGATCCGAAAGCGTATGGGACGCTTTAAAAAACTGCGAGGTTGAGCGCATCGATCATGGTGTTCAAGCAAAAAATGATCCCGAGCTACTTAAGCACTTGGCTGAACGAAATATCCTGTTAACCGTATGCCCAATCAGTAACATCGAACTATGTGTCTTCCCGTCTATGCGTGAACACTCTTTACCTGAACTGATAAACGCGGGTATTCCAGTATGTTTGAATTCCGATGACCCTCCTATGTTTAACTCTAATCTGACCCGAGAAGTCGAGGCGGTTTATGACGCTTTTGATTTTAGTCAGTCCCAACTAGTTAAAATGCTTCGTAATGCAATTGAGCATTCATTTCAGAGCGACAAAGGAAAAACTTTACTACTTCGTCAATTTGAAGATGTAAGACGGAAATATTTAAGTGACTGAGAACTCTGATTTAGAAAAGGACGCTCCAAAGCAGTATTCAGAGACTAAATTCCACATACTGCTAGGGGTCTACGTTGGAGCGTGGGGCATCGTGCCAGGTTTAACACCTAAGCTGATCCCACTGGATCTAGAATGGGTAGGGCTAGGCGTGTTGGCATTTAGCTTTGGTGCTTTCATGCACGCTATCACATTTCCATGCACGGATACTGTCGCCGAGGTTTGGGGCTCAGCTCGGGCAAGGCTAATGGTTTATCTCGGCGCAACCATGTACGCAATTGCTATTACTTTTTACATAATGGGAACGTACCTTCCTGCTGCTCCCGCTTGGGACCTAAATTCGGAGTATGTAGCCATATTCTCCATGGCTGGACGAATGATAATCGCCTCTTTATGCGCAACAGTGGTTGCGCAGCTTTTCGATGTCTACGTATTCGAGAAAATTAAGCACAGGACAGGGCAAAGATTACTTTGGCTTCGTAACAATGGTTCAACTGCCCTATCACAGTTTGTTGACACGTTGATCTTCTATTCGATTGCTTTTTACGGAGTAATCCCTGACGAACAATTACCTTTCCTAGTGTTGGGGACTTATCTTGTCAAACTATGCATAACGATGATCGACACTCCTTTTGTATATCTTTTGGTTAAATGGATTACAGGGAAATGGTCCTCTGAAGGCGATCTTCAACGAGAATTCTCTAAACGAGAAGCAAAAGAAAAAATTGATGAACTTGCCAAATAATCCTGGCTACCAAAGTGAAGGATATTGCTCTACGCTACTTGCTATATATCACCGTTGGCCAGACAGATCTTAGCCGCTACTAACAAATCACATACGGTTTAGAATGGCTGCCTTTCTTAACGTCCCTCTATGAAGCTCGCAAAAAACGGGACAAAAATCCATCTAATTAGGTACCCGTATAAAACAGGGACGGTATTAAGTGCAATTATAGGGCCAACGTTTTGTAAATCATGATTCTTCAAGATTCCAATAGCACCTATGATAAAACCTAACCAACCAAAATAGACTGCCCCATCACCGAAATATTGCAGGGCTCTCTCTATCGTTTGGTCGAGGGCACCTCGTGCAATTGAAAAAAAAACTGCGCCCCCAAAAACCAAGAAGATACTGACGGGATCTATGAAAGCTCCTAAACCGGCCGCAAGGCTCATTACCCAACCAATGATTCCTAGCATTCCAATGACACCCAGGACTTTCAAAGCCACCCCTTTCTAAAGGATCTCTTTATTTTTCTTTTGTAAGACTATAAGAAACGATTTCTCTTGGCAAAGCGCAACAGTTTAACTTTAGGTATGCGGCGCTGACCTTTTTTCCCATACTGATGAAGTCTCCGCTCTAATCGCTAGAACATTTACCAAACTGTTAGAACTTAAAAGAAGATCTTCATTTATAATCCTTGAGGAATAAAACCATCCTCTTGGGCGCGGGTAATTTAAAAGAGCATCAGTTTTCTCAAAAAAAAGACCTATCAAAGTCAACGGAGTTAACCTCATAAGCAAACAGGACATATATATTCCCGTCTTCATCGGTAAGCTCATGAAAACGTGTTCCTGCTGGATATCTCAAAACGGTATTACGCATAACTTTTGAGACAATCATTATTCCACTGAAATTTATATCAACAATGTTGCCTTCAAGCGTTTTTGCAATAAGTTTAAATTCTGGCCCGAGTATTCCTGGAATTAGATCTAAAGTGTTTGGGACCCCATCAAAAGAGAGGTGACTTAATAGCTCAACAGTGGGAAGAATTATCTGTTTTGGGCCCTTCCTCCAGCCCCTGGACAACGTTAGAGAATCAAACTGCTCAAAAGTACATTCATTACACTCATATGCAAGGTTCGAAAAGAGACTCTCGCCAGTTCTTTTAAGCACTTTAAGGGTAACACGTTCTCCAGTTGGTTCGGATAAAACTGGCTGAAACATAAGCGTAAGCGACACGGCTATGAAATACTTTTTTAAAATCACTATCCATTTACCCTCTAACAACAGTAATAACGTTGTGGCCTTTAGGCACCATCCCTATCACTTCCATCGACGAATTTATCAACTCGAATGTTATTGATAGATAGCTATCGACTGACCAATTAGAAACTCTGCTTTTGTGTCACAATGGCGTTCAGCAAATCTGAAAGAGCTAGCGCTATGGCATTTGGTAAACTTCTTGATAAAGCTAAACAAGCAGCGGCTGACGTTAACGATAAAGTAGGCGATCCATCCGGTAAAGTCGGTGAAGCTGTCCTAGCGGTTGTCAAAGACCTTAACGACGCGTTACCCCATCTGGCTAAAGCTGGCTACACCATGAATGAGCTTGAAATTGAAGTGGGAATTCTGCCGAAGCTGATCCCACATTTTGCTGTCAACGAAATATCAGGCGAAAATATAGAGCAATCTTTAAAAGATCTTGAAGAGAACACCGTTGGTTACGCCCTTTTTACAGCCTTACGAAAAGCAACCGATCTTCAACAAAAACTTATTATTGATGGAATGAGCTTTGCCCGGATAGAAATTGAGCTTGGGTTAACGCCAGTTGTTAGGCTCTCTTATAAGCCAATGTAAAACTTGGATTCTTTGCTAATCATAAGAACTCATTCATTGGCGGTAAAAAACATTAACGACTTTTGTTAATGAGCATCCCATGCGGATCCGAGATACAAAACTGTGTTTGGAAAATAGATACCCAAATTGGTAGTGTGATCGTAATCAAGAAAAATCACCGAATTCTGTGTAGAAGGTTTAGGATTAAGATTTGCGGTGAAGAAAATTTTCAAAGCAAACTTCAATTCAATAAAAGAGGATTCACTTTATGACTACATATCTGACTCGATTTTCGGGATTGCTTCTAGCCTTAGCGATGACTAGCACTCAAGCCGAACCGGTAATGAATTTAATTACTATCAACACAAACGACCCAGCAGGATATGCGGCATGGGCGAAAGATAACGCTGAGAATATTTCGAAAGCAAACAATGCAATGGCTATGGGTCTGTGCTCTCCAACTTCCGGCGCGGAAGAAATAGGTGATCATTATCTATGGTCATTCTATGATTCTCAAGAAACAGCCTGGCAGACTGACGCGATGAACCCCGTCGTTCGCAAAGCCGTCGCGAAAATGGATGTAGATCGACGAATAAGAATGTGGGATAACTGGCGTATTGTTCGAGCGGCAGAGCTCTCAGAAAGAGGCTACTACTACAACCTTTACGTGGAAACCGACCGACCAAGCGAATACGTAAATGGCCTCGAGCGATTACACAAAAAAATGCAAGAACAAGGTCATGATGTTTCCATGCAGATCTTCATGGGCGATACAGGCTCAACAGCCGGAACTATAATGATCTCGTTCGGTTCCGCTAACCCAGCGGTGTTAGGCCGGAGCTTAGATGCGAGAACAGAGAGCTGGTTTCAGGAAATAGTTTCGGAATTTGAAGGAACTCGGAAAATGGTTCACGGGTTCTCATTAATCTGCGAAACCTATTACGCAGCGAAATCCTAATTCAAAACCAGGAGATAAATCTGAGTAGGCGCGAGAAGTTTTTGCGCCTACTTGGGTGTAATAAAGATTCTTTCTAAGTGTCAGGTACCTAGGTTGTGTTTTATTTAAAGAATCGCCTCCGATACGCGCTAGTTCTCGGCGTTACCATCTTCAGTTTCTCAAACTTATGGGCCAATGAAGGCTATAAGCGTTTCGGCATAATGAGCGCACTAGATAGCGAAATGCGACTATTGCTTAGTCACGCTGCCGTTCATGAAAAAATTTCAATAGGGAATATCGATTACTATGTGGCGAGTCTTGAATCGAAAGACGTTGTCCTAGTTGCGGCTGGAGGCTACGGAATCCTGCCTAGCGCTTCAACCAGCATCCTGATTCATGAATTTAAGGTAGACGCTCTTATCTTTACAGGTGTTGCCGGAGGCGTCGCTGAAGATACTAAGGTCATGGATATCGTAGTATCAAAAAATCTGATTATCCACGACTGCGGCATCCAGACCAACGAAAGCTTTGTTTGGAAACCTGATTGCGGAGTTAATGTTGACGGCTCTATACCGACAGACGAAAAGTTAAGAGAGGCCGCAATCGAAGCGGCAAGGCACGTCGTTGGGGATGAAAACGTCTTTGAAGGAACAATCGCAAGCGGTGAAGCTTTCATCGCCAGCGAAAATTATCTCCATTTTCTTCGAGAGGAGTTCGATGCCTACGCCGTCGAGAGTGAAGGCGGTCCTGTTGCCAGAGTAGCCTACGAATTCGATGTGCCAGTAGTAGTGATCAGGACCCTATCCGACCTCGCTGATGGGAATGCGAGACAAAGTTTTACTCAATTCGTCAACAAAGCTGCCGATAACTCTGCGAGCGTAGTCATGGAAATCCTTAGGAAATTTAGATCACACGAGCAGACAAACTTGTCCAGCGAAACATCTCCACAATAACGTGCAGCCTTAGCTCTCTGCACCTATGAAAATTAAATTTAACATCATCAACTGGACATTATGTTTTCAGAGATCTCAATGAGGCTAAAAGATGCTCAAAATGCTTAGCGAGCTATATAAGTTACTCGTAGAAACCATTGTTATTGCAGGTTACGGTTGCCAACTCCTTTGATTGCCCTATCAGCTTTGAGAGCTCATTTGCGTTATTTACCATCGCCTCTGCAATTGCCTTACTAAAGCCCCCACCATCGCAGTCACCATCATCTTCGCAAGGCCATATCGACGATCGTGGTTTTACCAGCGATTCCATTTGTAAATAAACTTGGTCATGAATGCTATAAAGTTCATTCAGACTTTCTACTTGCAATTCGTTTGCATGAGCCAACCGGACTTCCACTGCCTCTGCGAGTGCATTCCAAGCAACCACCTTTGGTGAAGATCTCCATTCCTGCTCTGCCTGCTCATGCATTTTAATCGTCTCTTTTTCTAGGTTTCTTAATCGATCATAACAATACGTAGCTGCGTCATAGTCACCATGCAATTCTGAACATGTGTTCTCAGGTAGGTTTAAAATCGGACGATCGGCGGGATAGGGATTTTTCTCCTTAAAAACCTTCATGCCTGCGGCGATAGCATCAATTTTTCGATTGAGATCGCCCAAAGCGGTCAGTTGCCTTCCAGCCTCTCGTTCTGCCTTCAACCCAAAAATAGCTTCCGCTTTCGGGAGCTCTGCATTCATACAGGTCTCTAGACCAGATTCGCAGCTGATCAACAGACAGGCTAATGTCAAAACAATAGTTATGCGCATATTCAAGCAGTTTACCAACTTGGTATTTCTAATCTTAACCTTCATTTTGCAAAAAACCTCGAGTGCACCCAACATTATTGACTATGTAGTTTCTGCAGTGTCTTGATGGAGTTTGGCTTCTGATATAACTGCGCATTAACAGTAATATTTAGGCGCAGACTTCAGCGGTCCCCGCACCATGTAATTGGCCAAGTTTTGAAAAAGGCTCCGACAAATGGTGGCAAACAGACACTAAATCGTGGGTTTTGTTATTCCAGATTTAAAAAATGAATGATTCTTGCTTATTCGTTACACTTTTTAATACCGAATGCCTAATGCTCCTTTTGAAGTTAATAGATATAGAAGTGTCTAGGCTCCGGGAAAAGAGGGAAAGAATGATTCATTAACGTTAATATAAGGATAAAAACGATGGAAGAATTTCAAATCTGGCAAATTTGGAGCAGCAACAGGATTGCCGATGCGCTCATGAGTATAGGCAGTCTGTTAAGCATCTGGCTCGCGATGAGAATTGCGGCTGCAACAAGGAATTCTGACGAAACCAATCTATTTACCCAAATAGTCTCTAGTCTGTTTGGGCTGATCGTCCTAGCAGCAACGTGGATGCAATACACGTTCGTCGGCAATAATTGGGCCGCAGCATCTCGGTTTTTAAATGAGATAAAGGCAAGCGGTGGTGAGATTTCTGGAACGGCAGAAAATTACATTGCGCTGGTTGGTACCGAAAGTATGGGCCAACCTATGCCTTTGGGTATCGGTTTTATAGTCATCGCTGGGATCATTATTTTGGCTCAGATCTGGATGCCAAAAAAATAATAGGTAGCACTGTACGATCAAAAAACTGATGTGCCAATGCTAAAGCGTATGCTGAAGCTTTACCATTGGCGCATTAGTTCATCAGTATCTTTTTCAAATTTGGCTTCTGATGTAGATGCGCAGTAACAATAATGTTAGCACCCAGACTTCACGCGGCTCGGGCCATGTGATTCGCCATTTTTAAAAAAACTGCTTAGTTTAGATGCAAACAAGATTAGAGGACTCGCTTCATTTTAGCGCTGTTCGTTTCAACTGTGTTATCTGGATTCGAGACAGTATAAGTATATGTAAACTCATTACCTCCTGTTTCTAAATTTTCAAAAGACCAAGTCTCAACAAACTGATCCTTTGATTTGTTTAGACCACTTTTCTCTGTGTCGGTTTTAAAAAAAACTGAATTGTCTGTCGCCACTGTTGCATTTAACTTTGGCTGATTTCCTAGCCCACAGTAATGTGTCGCGAGGAGTTGATCTCCGTTATCTACGAATGCTGTCATCATTTCCACACCATCTTCGATGCTGCGTTCCACAATTGCGGTTCCATTTGATATAAGCGTGTACTCTAACGTGATTGGTATATCTTCTTGCGCTGACCGAACTAGCGTTCCCTCCCATTTGCCAAGCACTTTCTGTATTTGAGCGAACTCTTCGCTTGAATCCTGAGCTAAGCAAAGGTTAGGTACAAAAATTAGTAAAGCGAGATATTTAGTAAGTTTCATATGTCGAACTCATAGTTTTAGGTAAAGGCTAAAAAAGATTACTCAGACTTGCCAAGTAGAGAATAGGACTTCGACAGATAAGATTCAAATATAGTTTTTACAGCGTCTCGAACGACTCTGACTTCTGATGTATCTGCGCACAAACACCAATGTTAAGGCGTATACTTCACTCTACCTAGAAATTTAATCGGATCGAAAAAATTTCAAGCTAGTTTTATCGATGCTACTTCGAGCCTTATGTTTCACAGCAAAACAATTACTGGGGAAAACGTCTTGAGAGATCTAGAATTGTTATCTACCAACGTCATGATTCAATCGAATTCACCCGGTTGCGTGGCTTAATGGAAATTTCGATAGTCAAGGGAGATCCTAAATGAGCATAAAGCGCAACGTGCACCTGGTCACCGGAGGACGATTTCATGACACGGGCTTTGCCCGCCTGGAATTGTTAAAACTGCTCGCGGAACTCCCATGTGCCTCGGTGAGCGTGGGACAAGATTTTTCTTCAATCGATCAAATTCTCAATGCCGACCTTTTGATCAGCTACACGTGCGACGTAAGGCCAACATTTGCGCAGCAGTTGGTATTGAAGGCATTCCTGGAACGGGGCGGAAGGTGGTTTGCTCTTCATGGTACCAACTCTTTTTTAGACTTTGATACGACCGATGGTCCCATCGACGCGTTCGGGGTCACAATCCCCGGCGTACCTTTTGCCCCGGATTTAGCACCGGAATTCATGAGTTTGTTAGGCACACGCTTTGTTACCCACCCGCCCATTCAGCCGTTTCAGGTCACTGTGGCGGAACCTGAACATCCAATTGTTGCGGGTATTGAAGACTTCACTGCAATCGATGAACCCTATTGCTGTGAAGTTTTTGGTCCTATTCAGGTCCTACTTGAATCTAGATACAGCAGCGAAAACATGACCGATTTACCGCCGGAGTGGGATGTTCCTGACCGCGTTCAGCCTCAGATGTATCTTAAAACGATTGGGTCGGGAACTGTTTTGTATTTGATGTTGGGCCACTGTTGTGGACGTTTTGACATGCAACCTATCATGGATGAATGTGACGTTGTCAGAGCCAGTTGGGATCTGCCGGTGTTTTATAAACTCCTGCGAAGAGGTCTCAGTTGGGGGGTTGGCTAAGGCTTCTTGTGTGTCGAAAAGCAGGACCAACATTACAGGAGATCCGGTCGCAGCAATCGATATTAAACATGCATTTACTCTAGAAGTGGTTGATGAAAAGTAGAGATCTGGCAAAAAGGACA
>MDSZ01086291.1_pt1 | contig 53607 bp, 44 predicted proteins | sample 811201 | NCBI WGS metagenome assembly MDSZ01 (sample SAMN05326647, study PRJNA326480) | marine metagenome | isolation source: seawater | place: Indian Ocean: North | collected 2010
CCGCCATCAGGTCCGGTAAGCTTCAGCCATAAAAAAACCGCGAATCTTTGCAGAATCGCGGTTTTTGAATAAGTGGCGGTGAGGGAGGGATTCGAACCCTCGATACCTTGCGGTATACACACTTTCCAGGCGTGCTCCTTCGACCACTCGGACACCTCACCTAACTGAGCACTGCTCAGAGGCCGCGTACTATACGTAGAGGAGCCTGCGGCGTCAACACTAAAATCTCCTAATTCGTTGTTTTTATGAAGATTTTATTGGCCAGCTCTGTACAAAGTCCGAAATCGCCAGCTCTGGCACAGGTTTCGGCGTGGTGTTCACACGCCCCAGATAAACAAAGCCAACGATTTCTTCGTTGTCTTTCAGACCGAGTCCTGCGGCGATTTTACGGTTATAAGCGACATCGCCGGTACGCCAGATGGCACCGATGTCTAATGCATAGGCTGCATTCAACATATTCTGTACGCCCGCACCAGTCGACAGCAGCTGTTCTTCGCGCGGCACTTTTGGGTGGTCAGTAACTGTACAGATGGCAACCACGATCAAAGGTGCGCGCATGGGCATATTGAGCAATTTAGTCTGTTTGTCCTCTGCCAAAGTCTGCCAATTATCGGTCGATTCGAGGAACAGGCGTCCCAACTGTTGGCGCTCATCACCCCGCACCGTAAGATAGCGACTCGGCCGCATCCACGCATGATCCGGGGCTCTGAGGGCTGCAAGGAACAATTTTTCTTCTTCGTCAGGGGTAAGGTCAGGTCCGGTCAGCTGTGCAACTGACACTCGTTTACTTAATGCCTGTATAGCATTCATATCAACACTCAAATCAATAAACTGGTAATATGATTATTGTAACCTCAGTGAGTTCCGAAAACTGCCTTTCGGTTAAGCGTCTTGCTGTCATTCCGCATTCTGGGTATATACATGCTGTTACTTGGAGATTCTGGTACCATTGTGTCATCAGTAACAATAATAAAAATGATTAAAAAGCTGAGCGACCAACATGCCTAACATACAAGATGGGACTCAATTTTCGGAGACATCTCTGCCGAAGCAGGATTATATGGCCCGCGTTCTGGGCTATGGCGTTGCCTGCGCCACGGTCATTGTGGGTGCGATCATTGGATACTTTGAACAGTACGTACTGATCGCTGCGGCGGTATGCATCATTTATCCGCATCTGGTCTTTTTTCTCAGCCGCCCGTTCCGCTTCCGCCGTTCTTACACTACCCGTCAGTTTCTGATTCACGGCGATGCTATTCTGTGCGGCCTGTTTCTGGCCTACATTGACTTGCCGGTCGAGCTGAGCGTGCTTTTCCTGATCATGATAAACACCACCTTTATCATTGTTGGCAGTATCACGGCCTGGGCATTCTGCATTATTTCACTGATATCCGGTGCCGCCGGTGGCGTCCTCATTTTTGGCTATGACAAACCAGACCCGGTTCCCCAGGTTCTGTTTCTGACCTGTGCAGCCGGTGTTGCCTTCCACCTGGCAATGTCAGCGTTTAATAACAACCGTCAGGCCCGGGATCTGATCCGCCTGAAGAAAAAATTCCAGGGTCAGGTAGAGCGCTTCCAGGCCCTGTCTCATCAGGTATCGAAATACGTAGCGCCGCAGGTATGGGAATCCATTTTCAGCGGACGTCGTCAGGCAAAGCTGGAAACCCAGCGTAAAAAGCTGGTTATTTTCTTTTCCGATATCGTTGGTTTCTCGTCTCTGTCGGAACAGATTGAAGCGGAATCCTTCACCGATCTGTTAAACCAGTACCTGACTGAAATGTCGCGCATTGCACTTAAATACGGTGGCACCATCGATAAGTTCATCGGTGACGGCATTATGATTTTCTTCGGTGACCCGAAAAGTAAAGGCACCAAGCGCGACGCCCTCGCCTGCGTTTCCATGGCCATCGAAATGCGCCGTCATATGCTGAAGCTGCGTAAGCAATGGGCCGAGCACGGCATGACAGCACCGCTGCAGATCCGTATGGGAATCAACACGGGTTACTGCACCGTCGGTAACTTTGGTACCGAAAGCCGCATGGATTACACCATCATCGGTAAAGAGGTGAATCTGGCATCACGACTGGAAAGCGAAGCAGATTCCGGTGAGATTCTGATTTCCCATGAAACTTACGCACTGATCAAAGACAAAATCATCTGTCGTCAGCGTGGCAGTGCGCAGGTAAAAGGCTTCCGTGATCCGGTACCTGTCTATCAGGTAGTGGATTACCGCCGCGATCTGGGTTCCAACCCGAGCTTTATTAATTACGAGTCAGAAGGTTTCTCTCTTTATATTGAGAGTGATCGGGTACGAGATGAAGACCGGGAAAAGGTAGCGGACTCCCTGGTCAGAGCAGCAGCTAAGCTGCGCAGCCAGGGCATTACCGCCAACAAAGTTAAAACAGAAAAGACTACTGACGCGGAAGGCGGAAATTCACAGCCTCACCGCTATCCTCCGAAGTTCGGAACGGATTGATATCCAGACCACCGCGACGCACATAGCGGGCGTATACCGTGAGCGACTCGGGCTTACATTTCAGCCACAGATCACGGAACGTCCGCTCGACGCAATGCTCATGAAAATCCTGATGCTGACGCAGCGATACGATATAAGCCAGTAAACCGGCTTCATCGATGCGCGGGCCTTTGTAGCGGATAAACAGACTGCCCCAGTCCGGCTGACCGGTAACCGGACAGTTGGATTTCAGCAGATGACTGCAGATCCAGCCGTCAAACTGACCTTCTCCGCATTGCAGCAGGCTGTCATCCAGCTCATAAGAACTGACTTCGATATCCAGGTTATCAATGCACAGAGCTTCCGGCGCATCCGGAAACACGTGATAGACAGGGTGAAAAACAACCTTCACCTGCGCACCCACCGCTGCCGACAGATCCTTTTCCATCAGCTGGCGTACATCGCTGCCATTTTCAAAACGGGTCTGATTAAAAGAATTCAGATACAGCTTGAACGACTTGGATTCCACCAGATACCGACTGCTGGCCGGAATACGGAATTCCGCCAGCGCCACCAGCGGCTTACCCTTCAGATTCAGCCAGGAAATTTCATAACCGTTCCAGATATCTTCACCAAAAAACGGCACTTCATGGCGGTCAAGACCATGAGCCTTCCAGCTTTCTTCACGCTCGATCGGGAACAGCAGACTGGCGTCATACTGATCGCGGTATTCAGAGCTTTTACCTAACGGATTATGTTCACTTGTTACAGATGCCATAAGTACCTTACTGACGCATACCTTTACCACGCTTCAGCAGCCACAGACTGTAGCCACCAAGCAGCACAATAAACACCACCAGCATCGCCAGTGAGAACCAGACGTTAACGTCGGAAACGCCGAGGATACCGTAGCGGAAGGTATTTACCATATACAGAATAGGATTAAACATCGAAATGCCACGCCAGAAGTCCGGCAACAGGCTGATCGAATAGAAAACCCCACCCAGGTACGTCAGCGGCGTGATGATAAAGGTCGGCACAATGGAAATATCATCAAACTTGGTCGCCATCATGGCATTAATAAAGCCACCAATAGAGAACAGGATGGCCGACAGCAGAATAACCAGCACCATCACAGCAACATTGTGCACCTGCAGGTGGGTAAAATAGAGCGACAACAGCGTCACGATGATGCCCACACCGATACCACGGGCGACACCGCCGGAGATGTAACCGATCAGAATGGTAATCGGACGCACGGGCGACACCATCAGCTCTTCCACGCTGCGCTGCCATTTATTGCTGAAAAACGACGAAGCAACGTTGCCATACGAGTTGGTGATCACGCTCATCATAATCAGACCAGGCACGATAAAGGACATGTAGTTCACGCCATCCATATCGCCGATGCGCGAGCCGATCAGTTGTCCGAAAATCACAAAGTACAGCGTCATGGTAATGGCCGGCGGTAACAGCGTCTGTTGCCAGATACGCATAAAGCGGCGGATTTCTTTTACCAGGATGGTCTTGAATGCCACCCACTGAATACGGGCGTCGGTCATGCGTTATCCTCCCGTACCAGGCCTACGAACATTTCTTCCAGACGGTTGGATTTGGTTCTCATACTGCGGACTTCAATCCCCTTTTCGGTTAATCCGGCAAACAAGGCATTCAGACTCTGCCCTTTCTGTACTTCGGCTTCTATGCAGTCAGTGGTCATCTGACGCAGAGTGAAACCTTCCACCTCCGGCATCTGCTCCAGCGGCTGATGCAGATCGAGAATAAAGGTCTCCGTATTCAGCTGGCTCAGCAGCGCACGCACACTGGTGCGCTGAATGATTTCGCCGTGATTGATGATGGCGATGTTGCGGCACAGCTGCTCTGCTTCTTCCAGATAGTGCGTGGTCAGGATAATGGTCGTCCCGGACTTATTCAGATCCTGCATAAACTCCCACATGGAACGACGCAGTTCGATGTCCACACCCGCAGTAGGCTCATCCAGAATCAGCACTTTAGGGTTGTGAATCAGCGCCCGGGCAATCATCAGACGACGCTTCATACCACCCGAGAGCATGCGCGACTGCTGGTCACGCTTGTCCCACAGATCCAGTGCTTTCAGCAGCTCTTCAGCCCGTGGCAAAGCTTCAGCGGCAGTCAGGCCAAAGTAACCGGCCTGAGTGACGACGATGTCGATCACTTTCTCAAACTGGTTAAAGTTGAATTCCTGTGGCACAACCCCCAGATCACGACGGGCCTGGAATGCACTGGTATTCACATCGTGCCCCATCACCTCGGCCGAACCGGATGTTTTTTGCACCAGACCCGATAGAATACCCAGCGTGGTGGATTTACCGGCGCCGTTCGGGCCGAGTAACGCGAAGAAGTCTCCCTGCTCCACTTCAAGGCTGATGCCTTTGAGAGCCTGGAAACCGTTGCCGTAGACCTTACTCAGGTCACGTACCAGCAGAGCGGGTACCTTCATTAACAAACCTTTTGAATAAAATTTTTGGATTTATATGAGCGAACGATTAAACGATCTGACCCAGCGACTGCATCAGGTCGGAGAGCGCCTGCGCAAAGCTCAGCCGCAGTCGGCCGGCGTCATAAGCGACGAGATTCTACACCAGCTTGATCAGGTAATTGACCAGCTGAGGGAACATTCTGGTGCAGGATATCAGGAAGGTCACGACTGGGTGGTACAGATTTTCACCCATCTGCCCCAGCTGAACCCAGTGATAGACCGGGATATCCTGTGGTATTTCGGTGGTGACTGCCTGCATTTCCTCACTGACGATGAGATCGCATTGTTCCAGCAGCTGGACGAAAAAGAAGCGGAAGCCGAAAGTAACGGTGAGGATTTTGACCGTACCGCGGAGAAAGCCAGGCTTTCTGCTGCTGATTAAACAAAAGAAAAACGGCGAGAAGGAAAGCGCGGACGATTACGCGCTGAGACTGTGGTTTCCCCACATAAAGCTCATGGTTAACTGTCAGATGGAATATTCCCGCTTGTTATCAGCCCAGCATTTAATGCCTGGCTGAACATCCGGCCCAAGGTCCGGTACGTCACGCAGAAATACTGAAGGCATCCGTTGGGCGGAAATAAAATGGATCTCTGAAACCACTGACCTGCATACGGCCTTCTTCCGATCTGCAAAAACCAGGTCTGAAGAGTTGCGCCTGCTAACTGATGAAGGTCGTCAGTGACATCGGTCAGAGATCCAAAAGCGTTAACTGCTGGCCTCAGGCCAGCAGCACAGTCCCACCTTCAACTTTGACCTGATAGCGCTTTACCGCTACAGAATCGTCTTCCAGGCATTCGCCGGTCGACAGATCAAAGTGCTGTTTATACAGCGGCGACGCCACCACCGGGCGCTCACCTATGGAGCCTACGATGCCGCGTGACAGCACATTGGCTTTGCCGAACGGATCAAAATTGTTGATGGCATAAAGGGTTTCGCTGTTGCCCCAGCGAAACACGGCAACCTGCTCGCCATTTACCAGTGCACAGACACCCGTGTCCGGATCGATATCGGTCAGTTGGCAGACAGTAGTCCAGTCAGTCATGGTTAAAACCTCAAATAATCAGTGAAAGAAGCAGTTCAGATGCGTTACACGGGGGTTGTTAAACCCCGCTATCCAGACTGACCAGTTCAATACGCTCCGCTTCGGTTGCCGGGCGACGCTGTCCACGCTCACGCACGTAGTACAGATTCTTATCGGCCTCATCAGCATTGATAAAGTGGCTGAAGCGTTTGAGCTTTTCAGGTGACTCAATGGTGGTTTTCCATTCGCACTGATAGGTATCCACTACTTTGGTCATGCCCGCTTCCAGCTCAGCACAGATTCCCAGGGAATCGTTAATCACCACGTCTTTCAGGTAATCCAGACCACCTTCGAGGTTTTCCATCCACACCGAAGTACGCTGCAGACGATCGGCGGTGCGCACATAGAACATGAGCACGCGGTCGATGTATTTCACCAGAGTTTCATCGTCAAGCTCGGAGGCAAACAGATCGGCGTGGCGCGGACGCATACCGCCGTTACCACACACATACAGGTTCCAGCCGTTTTCGGTGGCGATAACACCGATGTCTTTGCTCTGTGCTTCCGCGCATTCGCGGGTACAGCCAGAGACTGCGAACTTGATTTTGTGCGGTGCGCGCAGACCCTTGTAGCGGTTCTCCAGTGCAATGGCCATGGACACTGAATCCAGAACGCCGTAACGACACCAGGTAGAACCAACACAGGATTTCACCGTCCGCAGAGATTTACCGTAGGCATGGCCGGTTTCGAAACCAGCGGCCACCAGCTTTTCCCAGATTTCCGGCAACTGATGCAACTGGGCACCAAACAGGTCGATACGCTGTCCACCGGTAATCTTGGTGTACAGATCATAGTCGCGGGCAATTTCACCCAGCACGATGAGTTTTTCCGGGGTAATTTCCCCCCCTGCAACCCGCGGCACAATGGAGTAAGTACCGTCTTTCTGCATGTTGCCGAGGAAGATATCGTTGGTGTCCTGCAGACCGATGTGCGCGTCTTTCAGCACGTATTCGTTATTGAACGACGCCAGAATGGAACCAACAGTTGGCTTACAGATTTCACAGCCGTGGCCTTTACCGTGGGATTCGAGCACTTCAGCAAAGGTGTTAAAACCTTTAACACGGATAATGTCAGCCAGTTCAGCGCGGGTGTAAGCAAAGTGTTCGCACAGGCTGTTGTTGACTTCCACACCCAGAGCAGTCAGCTCGGCGTCCATCACCTGCTTAACCAGCGCAGTACATCCGCCACACACAGTGGAGGCTTTGGTGGCTTCTTTGATATCGCCCATGGTGCAGCAACCGCCCTGTACGGCAGCAGCAATATCACCTTTGGAAACCGCCTGGCAGGAGCAGATCTGAGCAGTATCCGGCAAAGCAGCAACGCCCAGACCAACGCTTTCAGCACCATCAGAGGATGGCACAATCAGATTGGCCGGATTCCCCGGAATATCCATATCGTTCAGTTTCAGCTGCAGCAGATTGCCGTAAGCATCCACATCGCCCACCAACACCGCGCCCAGCAGTTTTTTACCGTCGCCGGAAACAACCAGACGTTTGTAAACCTGCTCGATATCGTCGTTGAAGACGTAGCTTTTGCTGCCAGCGGTATGACCGTGAGCATCACCGATGGATGCCACATCCACACCCAGCAGTTTCAGTTTGGTGCTCATATCCGCACCCTGGAATGACAGCGACGGTGCACTATGGGTGATCAGAGCTGAGACGATGTTATCAACGGCAACCTTGGCCATCTGATAACCCGGTGCCACCAGACCGTAAATTTTGGAATCCCACAGAGCACATTCACCGATGGCGTAGATATCTTCTTCCGACGTCTGACAGAAATCGTTAATGACGATACCGCCACGCTCGCCCACATCCAGACCAATCGCACGGGCCAGCTCGTCCTGCGGACGGATACCGGCAGAGAACAGGATCATATCGGTCTCAAGGTGAGAGCCATCCGCGAAGTTCATGCGATAGCGGCATTCTTCACCAGCTACGATCTCAGTGGTCGCCTTCTCGGTATGTACCGAAACACCGAGTTCTTCAATCTTATGACGCAGCAGCTTGCCGCCGCCTTCGTCCAGCTGCACCGCCATCAGACGTGGTGCAAATTCAACGACATGGGTATCCAGACCTGCCTGCTTCAGTGCATTGGCAGCTTCCAGACCCAGCAGACCACCACCGACCACCACACCGGTTTTACTCACGGCGGCGGATGCGGAGATAGCTTCTAAATCTTCAATAGTACGGTAGACCAGGCAGTGTTCCTGATCTTTACCAGGAATCGGTGGCACAAACGGGAAAGAACCTGTGGCAAGCACCAGCTTGTCGTAACCTTCTACCTGACCATTAGCAGTGGTTACCGTTTTTGCACTGGTATCGATGTCGACGACTTTATCGCTCAACGTGTAAATAACACCCTGCTGCTGATATTCAGCTTCAGTCGTCAGTGCCAGATCGGCGGCGGTAGAACCGGAAAAATATTTGCTCAGCTGTACGCGGTCGTACGCCAGACGGGGTTCTTCAGAAAAGGTAATAATTTCGAAATCAGAGGCATGCTCTGAGGTGGCGAGGGTATCAATGAAGTTGTGTCCAACCATGCCGTTGCCAACGACAATAATGCGCTTCTTGCTCATGGGACGTCTCTCTATCTGGTCATAATCTTGGTTCTCCTGTTTGTGCTTCGTTGCTCTCCCCGTTTCCGCTCCGTTGCAGAAAAGGGCATCAAAAAACTCATAGCAAACCTGATGCCAAAACCACCTAAGAGATAAAACCCACCTGCAGCCCCCATGAACACTGATGTGTGAATTACTCCGACAGGAAAGTCAGAGCTGCCCACCCCACTCTCCGGGTAACTATTGCACCATTCACAATCAGTGATGCACCAAAATAAAACAGGAATGAGATCTGCCGTATTCGGACAGGAAATAATTAAAAGAAGGGGCAAATCCGGTGTATAGCCGCCGACCACAGCCACGGACCACAGCCACGGACCACAACCGCGGCCTCATTACCCAAACAAAGAACAGGCCTACAGAACAGCCCGGCAGAACGGGCGCCAGAGAAAGAGGATTACAGAACAGAAATACATCATAAGTACGACAGAATCAGGCACGGCTCCTGGCAGCCTGCTCCTCACTGACGCATGTGATTCGGTTACGGCCTTCTGACTTGGCCTGATAAAGGGCCATATCCGCAGAGTGCAGAAGGCGCTCCGCCGGAATACCCGGCAGCGCCCTCACCAGACCGGCAGAAAAAGTATAGCGCAGATGCTCGGCAACCGGATTGGCGTCGAGCTTTGTCGCCAGCCGCTCCATCACGCTGATGGCAACCGGCAGTACAGTTTCCGGAAAGACGACCAGAAACTCCTCGCCTCCCTGACGGCCAATAATATCCCCTTCGCGCAGATTATCGCGCAGCAGCATGGAGAAATGGCGGATGACACGATCCCCCATTTCATGCCCGAATTCATCATTCACGCGTTTGAAGTGATCAAGATCGAGCAGTGCCAGACAAAGACGATTACCGTAGCGCTGACAGCGCACCACTTCTTCATCAAGGCGACGGAGGATTTCGCGGCGGTTTAACAGGGAAGATAAAGGGTCACGAGTCACCAGATTGCGTACTTCCCGTCCGCGACGGATGCGGGATTCCACAGCATACAGCAGCGCTTTTTCTTCTACAGGCTTGGTCAGAAAGGCATCCGCTCCGGTGCACATAGCGCGGATCTGGACATCGGAACTGAGTTCATTGGAAAGAAAAATCATCGGCACACTGATCAGATTATCGAGCTGGCGTATCACGCCGGCCAATTCCTGACCATTGATACCAGGCATATAAAGATCGAGCAGAATAAGATCCGGCGTATGCTGCTGCAGGAAAGTCATTAACTGCTGAGCCGGATCAGTAATACCGTGTACCACGAAGCCATGGTGCTCAAGAGTACTTTTAAGAAATGTCATTACCGAAGGCTGATCATCAATGACCAGAACCTGATAAGGATCGGAGCTGAAGCGCTCGGTCAAAGCCACCAGCTCTTTGACTACATCCTCACAGTTCACCGGCGTTTCGATAAATGCGGTCGCCCCCATACGGATAGCAATAAGGCGCTCAGCCAGACCGTATTCCGAGCTGATTGCGATTACCGGCAGGCTGTTCCCCTGCCGCGCAAGCTGCTCCATACGGGTCCGCTGTTTTTCATTAAGGGTATCCAGATTAACGATCAGCGCACAGGCGTTGGCATTATCGTGAGTAAGCAGATGCGATACCGACTCAACGATTTTCACCTGAAAGCCGGCCTCTTCAATCATACGGTAAAGCCGCTCATCAAAGCTGGAGCTGGCGAAGATCAGGACCATCGCACCAGAACCGCCGTCAAAGTAGCGGATACTGCGCTGCACTAAGTTAGCATCACGGAAACCCGCAATAACGTCTGATTTTTTCGGCCTGTCTTTCATTAAACTCCCCTCTGATCGACAGTGAAAGTCTAGACGCTCTACGAAATTTTGACCGGTTAATTTTGATCAGATCGGTATTAGCTGAAAATAGTGGCGGATCTGTTGATCAGAATCACTCCCGTTCGGGACCCGCAGCCACACCAGCCGTCACATCCCCAGCCTGGAATTTGCGCACTAACAAGACACACCCATCACCACCCGCACCAAAAGAATGCGGAATCGACCGTAAAACTGCGAAAACCCCTGCTGAATTCCCTTTAATAACAACCAGATCGCCGCTGAAAAAAGTTGGCACCACTTTTGTATAGTAAGAATTGTCGAAGCGGCAAAACCTTCCTGCTGCTTTTACGGCATCAGTGCTGATGCCAGACATTATCGTGTTGTGCAAAACAGAGCATTGGCGCTCACAGGGTTACCTGTGAGCGCTTTTTTTTTGGATGTTTAAAAGCCATGGCAATCGAAACCGCATATTCAGATCAGGAACTTCCCGGCGAAGACTGGCAGCAGACTGAAACAACCTGCCCCTACTGTGGCGTTGGCTGTGGCGTGACCGCCGTCTCTGCAGAGAATGAGGTTATGCCTGTCAGCGGCACCGCAAATCATCCGGCAAACCTCGGACGCCTGTGCGTCAAAGGCTCTGCTTTGCAGGAAACATTATCCGCTGAAGGCCGCCTGTTGTCGCCCTCCATTAAAACCGGCGATGGATTTAAAAACATCAGCTGGGAGCGCAGCCTGGATCTGATCAGCGATAAACTCCAGCAGGTGCTCAACACTCATGGACCGGAAGCGGTTGCCTTTTACGGCGCCGGTCAACTGCTGACCGAGGACTATTACGTTGCCAATAAGCTGATGAAAGGCTTTATCGGCAGCGCCAATATCGATACGAATTCACGTTTGTGTATGGCTTCTGCGGTCGCATCATACAAACGCTCGCTGGGATCTGACACGGTACCAGCCTGTTACGAAGATCTTGAAATTGCCGATCTGATCGTTATTACCGGTTCAAATGCTGCCTGGGCGCATCCTGTTTTGTTTCAGCGTATCAGTGCTGCCAAACAGCAGCGCCCGCACATGAAAATCGTCGTCGTTGACCCACGCAAAACGGCCACCTGTGATATTGCGGATCTCCATCTGGCACTGCGCCCGGGCAGTGACGGATTTCTGTTCTCTGCCCTGCTGGCATATCTGGCCGATAACCATCAGCTTGATGAAGACTTTATCGCCCTCCATACACAGAATTTTGAAGCAACTCTGGCTCAGGCAAAACAAAGCACTGGCAGCCTGCAACAAACCGCCGACGTACTGGATGTCAGCGTCGAAGATTTACAAACATTTTTCCGCTGGTTCGCTGCGACCGAAAAATCCCTGACACTCTATTCCCAGGGGATTAACCAGAGCGCTACCGGCACAGATAAAGGCAATGCCATTATCAATGTCCATCTGGCAACGGGCCGCATCGGCAAACCTGGGGCATCACCTTTCTCCATTACCGGGCAACCCAATGCCATGGGTGGACGCGAAGTCGGCGGTCTGTCCAATCAGCTCGCTGCACACATGGACTTTTCCGCTGCAGACCGGGATCGCGTAAAGCGTTTCTGGAATGCGCCCAACCTGGTCAGCGAACCCGGTTTAAAAGCCGTTGATATGTTTCGTGCGGTGGGCGAAGGAAAAATTAAATTTCTGTGGATTATGTCCACTAACCCACTGGTCAGCATGCCGGATGCGGATGCCGTCAAAGAAGCCATGCGCCAGTGTGACATGGTGGTTGTCTCCGACTGCATGGCTAACACAGATACCGCGCTGGCAGCGCATCTGTTGTTACCGGCCGCCAGCTGGGGCGAAAAAAATGGCACTGTAACCAATTCAGAGCGACGCATTTCCCGCCAGCGCGGCTTCCTCACACCTCCTGGCGAAGCCAAAGCCGACTGGTGGATGATTTGTCAGGTAGCCCGGCGCTTAGGTTTTGCCAATGATTTTAACTACAGCCACCCTGCTGAAATTTTTGATGAGCACGCCCGTCTGTCCGCTTTCGAAAATAATGGCAGCCGTGATTTTGACCTCAGCGGTCTGACAGGTTTATCGCGCGCAGAATACGACGCTCTGAAACCGGTTCAGTGGCCAATTAATGACACCTTCCCCAATGGGCGCCAGCGCTTTTTTGATGATGGTTTCTTTTTTACCGATAACCGTAAAGCGCGTTTCGTACCGGCAACCCCGGTCCTGCCGGAAAACGATCACGACGGCGATCTGATTATGAATACAGGCCGCGTACGCGATCATTGGCATACCATGACACGTACCGGTAAATCTCCGCGTCTTGCCCAACACATCGCCGAGCCTTACGCCGAATTTCACCCACAGGATGCAGCGCAGCGTGGCATCATTGATGGCCAGTTAACCGATGTTTTCAATAAACGCGGAAGCATTCTGGTACGGGCGAAAGTGACAGAAAATCAGCGTCGCGGTGAGATATTTGTGCCGATGCACTGGACCAGCCGTTACGCCGGTAAAGCACGAATGGGCACGCTTATCAGTGACCGAAGAGATCCGCTGTCCGGACAGCCTGAGCTGAAATTTTCCAGCGTCAATGCCCGTCCGTATTCTACTGACTGGCGTGGATTTATTTTAACCAGAGAAGATATCGGCGAACCCGACCACTGTGACTATTGGGCAAGCGGCGTAATTGATCAGGGTTTTTATTATGAAATCGCCGGTCAGGGCGATGTCCGCACCACGGTTGATCATCTTGAATCCACAATGTCTGGTGGCAACTGGTTGCGTCTGAGTGATGAACAAGTCCGCCATCATCGCCGTATCCTGATCGTCGACGGACGCATTGAGGCCGTTATTTTTACTCATCAGCAGGAAGCATTTTCATCCAGACAATGGCTGATCGAACGCTTCCGCGACGATGTCATCAGTAACAGCGACCGCCGTGCCCTTCTGGCAGGAAAGCCAGGCAACGCCGAAGATACCGGCGCCATTATCTGCTCCTGTTTTCAGGTCGGTGAAAAACAGATTATCAAAGCCATTCATGCTGGTTGTAACAGCGCCGCAGAACTGGGCGACACACTAAAATGCGGAACCAACTGCGGCTCCTGTATTCCGGAAATTAAAACACTGATTACTGCGCAGTCAGAAACCATCAGCGGGGAAGTCAGCCAATGAATAATCATCAGCCACTGTTACATAATGAATCCACCAGCCGCCCGGACACGGCAGAACAACAAAGCACGGTCTGGCTGGTTGGTGCAGGACCTGGCGACCCTGAACTGCTGACAGTTAAAGCCATGCGCATCATCAGTCAGGCGGACGTTGTGCTGTATGACAGTCTTATCTCTGACGATATTCTTGCCCTGCTGCCCCGTCAGTGCACACGCATTCATACCGGTAAACGCTGCGGCGCACATAAAATGTCACAGGGTGAAATTAACCGCACACTGCTGACAGCAGCACGGAAATACCAGTGCGTTGTACGCCTTAAAGGGGGCGATCCCTTTATTTTTGGCCGTGGTGGCGAAGAACTGGAATATCTGGAAAAGCACGGCATGAATGTACGCATTATTCCCGGTATTACTGCCGCCGGGGGCTGTGCAGCGGCAGCCGGCATTCCGTTAACCCATCGTCAATACGGCAACGCATTGGTACTGCACAGTGGTCATACCAAATTTCATGAATTCTCGCCCTGCCAGAATCCTACCCGGGTATTTTATATGGGCCTGCGTCAGGCAGGCGCCATTGCCGCTCATCTGTTGCAGGAAGGTTTAAGCACCGATACACCGGTGGCGCTCATCACCAATGGCACGCTCAGCAACCAACAGGTGCACAAAGGTTTATTAACAGATCTGCCAAAAATTTCTGCTAAAGCATTGACCGAAAGCAGTGGTCCAGGGCTGATTTTTGTTGGTGAGGTCGCTGCGATGGCAAAATCCGATAGCAAAATCACGACAAATCAGCACAATGTGCCGACTGCAGAAACCCATACCAGAAGCGTTGCCTGAAATCTGTGTGTTGTCTGCCTGTAAAATAGCCTGCTACCACTATTCTGTATTTAAAGGTGTATAACAGAATGAAGTTTCAGCAATTGGGATTTAACCGCATTGCGGTTAATAACATCCGGTTAAAACTTGAGCTGCTCGAAAAGGTTTCCTTCCGTCCGGTTAAAACCATGCACGACCTGGCTGAGCTACTGATGATCAGCCGTCACTGCGAACACCCGGAAATGAAACTGGCTCTGCATCATCTGTTGAGCAATCTCAACGCTGAGCAATATCTGCAGCTGCTGAATACTCCATTAAGCCAGCATCTCCATTCCCTGTTGTCTGAGCCTCCGGCGTTTGCAGATTCCCGCCAGCGTGGAAAAAATAAGCTAGAACGTCAACGCGGAGACGGCAACAAGAACTCCAGCCAGGACTCCAGCCTGAATACAGGAACAGATCGCCGGCGGGTTTATCGCGGCGTTATTTCTGACGACTGACGCTTATTCCGCTACGGACAGAACAGGTCCGACCAATCTGTCCGTCAATGACATGTTCAGCTTTCATTCATGTTCCGTTAATGCCCGGTTCAGCCTCACCCCGTACATTAGCCACCAGGATTTTTACCCATCAGGAGTGGCTACCATGTACCGTTCGACCGTTTTTATTGCCGTAATTCCATTATTTTTATCTGCCTGTCAGGGCAGCAGCCAACACCATTCAGACACACAGAGTGAATCGGAATTTTCCGGCATCTGGACCAGTGTTGCCTATGGCGAAACCATAGAAGTTCGCGATCATTCTGTCTCGCTCTACCAACACAGCAGCGACTATTGTATTTCTGCCGGAGAGCAGGACGTTTCTGATCAGGCGTTAATCCGCGATGGCTGGCAAATATTCGACAGCGCCGGCGAAACACACCTGCGTCAGTTTCAGACTCTGCTCGGCACCCAGACGTTTTCGCCGGAATATACGCTGCAGTCGTCACTGCCAGAGTCCTGCCAAAACAACCTGCTGAACGCGCATGACAGTACAGCACTCGATCTGTTTGATTTCTTTGTGCAGACCTACGCCGAGCTGTATCCGTCTTTTACGCAGCGTCAGGTTAACTGGGATGCACACGCCGCCGATGTGCGGCAAACCCTGACCACTAACTCTGACGGTGATGAATTAATTCCGGCGTTGGCTGAATTAATTGAACCGCTGCAGGACAGCCATCTGTCGATCAATATCGGTGACGACAGCATCAGCTTCAGCCGTAACAATACTCTGCTGCTGCAACTGATCAGCGAGTTTATCGACAGCGAGGGAGAGGTTACCAACGAGCAGCAATATGAAGCACTTCTTACGTATCTCGACGAGCAGATCACCAGGGTTAAAAATAACCGGCTTAACTATGCCGCGGGGGACATCGAAAGCCGCGGAAATAACCTGGTGCAGTGGTACCTGAGCGACAACAACATCGGTGTTCTGATCATTGATGGCATGCTGGGATTTGATTCACCAGCTGCTAATACCAGCACAAACACAAACAACGAAGAAGTCAGCGAAATCGCTGATTTGCAAACCATTGCGGCAATCATGGACGAAGCCATTACCGCTTTGCAGGACAGCAACGGGCTGGTGATTGATATCCGCCTGAACGGCGGCGGCTATGACTCGGTCAGTCAGCTGATCAGCCGCTATTTTCTCGATAGCAGCCGCAGCCTGTATCAGAAACAGGCGCGCCTCGGTTCCGGTCGCACAGAGCCAGATACTGTCACGCTGCAACCGGCGTCACGCACCTACCTGAAACCCATTACTCTGCTGACATCCGCCAATACCGTCAGCGCGGCCGAAGTATTCACTCTGATCATGCGTGAACTGCCTCAGGTGACGTTGATGGGCAGCGAAACCCAGGGAGCACTCGCTGATGTACTGGACAGAACGCTGACTGACGATATCAGCTTTACCCTGGTCAACGAATATTATCTGACTATGGATGGCGACTGGTTCGAAGGTAGCGGCATTCCCGCAGAGATTGCCGCGCAGTCCTTCACTCTGGCGCAGCGTAACAATCACCGGGATGACACGCTTGCCGCCGCACTGGACAGTCTGTCCGATAATTAACAGTCTGCCTGCTGATTAACAGCCTCACTGGCTGATAAAAGAGACGTATCGTACGACGGGTATTCGCGGCAATGCCAATACCCGCAGACGACGCCTCTGCAACCGCCTTTCTCTTTAAATGCAAGTACATTGAAAGCACGCCCGGCCTGCCAAACCGGGCGATTGCAAACAGAGGCTTGACCTCAAGTTAACTTGAGGAAATAGAATTCCGGCGACTGGCAGATCAAACGGATCTGCCCTGTGATATCCGGGCCCATCCTTCTCCGTCAGCGCCCGGGCAATACAGAGGAAAATTTTATGTCTGCTGTGAATTCTTCGGTGGCTCTGGTTACCGATATCTCTGATAACACCGGTAAAGAAACTGCACGCCGCCTGGCTAAGAAAGGACAGACAGTGATCATGGGCGTCCGTGATCTGACTGCGGGTCAGGACCTTCTGCAGGAACTCCTGACCGGAGAGCATGCTGCTGAGTTACTGGTGCTCGACAGCCGCGATCCATCGTCGGTCAGTCACGCCGCAGACACCCTGCTGCACCGTCACGGCAAGCTGGATGTTCTGATCAATAATCACAGCATTGCGATGGATAAAGGCCCTTTATCCCTGGCGGAGCCAGAGGACCTGATCGCCACCTTTGAGACGAATATTTTCGGTAATTTCCGCTGCATCCGCGCCTTCCTGCCGCTGCTGAGAAAATCATCTAACCCTCGTGTGGTGAATATTTCCAGCAGTCTTGGGTCTGTTCTTAATATGACCGACAAGCGCAGTCCGTATTATGAGGTTGCCCAGCCGATGTACGCCGCCTCCAAAGCGGCGCTGAATGTACTGACCATTCATCTGGCGCGGGAGCTGAAAGAAGAAGGCATTAAAATCAACGCGGTCGATCCCGGCATTGTTGATCCGCGGGTGCCGGAAATTGCCATGGAGCATGTGATGGAAACCGCAGCCAATGCGCCGGTTCGCTATGCCCTGATCGGTGAAAATGGTCCCAGTGGTGGCTTTTTTGATCGCCTCGGGCCCATTCCCTGGTAGGAAGAAATACTTCGAACCGGTCGGTTACAAACCGGCAAAAAAACAGCCTGACGGTTTACACCATCAGGCTGTTTTTTTTAACCGATATATTTCTGCGTGTTTATTTTTCCCGCACGCGCCGTTCCAGCACCACTGCGCCGGTTCCCTGTTCCGCCAGTTCATCATCCGGATTCAGCGCCGGGCAATCAGCCAGCGACAGGCAACCACAGCCGATGCAGCAGTCCAGCTCGTCGCGCAGGCGTTGCAGAGCATCAATACGTTCATCCAGCCGGGCTTTCCATTGACTGGAAATCGCCTGCCAGGCCTCTTTAGTGACCTTATCGCCACTGCGGTACTGACCGGCCACTTCGCGGATTTCATCCAGAGGAATACTCAGACGCTGGGCGTATTTAATCAACGACAGGTAACGCAGCACCCCGGGCGTATAGCGCCGGTGATTGCTGGCATTGCGCAGACTGGTAATCAGACCTTTGCTTTCATAAAAGTGCACTGCAGAAACCGCCAGCCCGGTACGGCGGGCGACTTCTCCGACGGTCAGATAGCGGGTAGCCATAATTACTCCTCGTGCAGCATACCTCGATCAGTACAACCCGTGGCGCTGCGCAAGCCGGTTATGAAATCAGAAAGAAAAATCGGCACCGTGGGGCAATACCCAGCAACGCTGATTATGTTCCATCCCCAGTGGACCATAATATTCACTGGCAGCCGGCGCCGCGATCAACACCAGCATACAGTGCGGCTTTAACTGCGCTTTGGTCATTTTCATCAGCGTTTTTCCAATGCCCATTTTCTGGCAGTTTTCATCCACCGCCAGATCAGAAAGATAACAGGCAAAATGGAAATCCGTTACTGAACGGGCGACACCGACCAGCGTCTCGCCCTGCCAGGCGGTAATCAGCAAATTACCGTTTTCAGCCATGCCCTGCATGCACTCACTGTCATCCAGTGGACGGCGTGCTCCCAGACTGGTGCGGCTGAGCAGATCACGAAACTGTTCGCCGCTGATGGCATGATTTATCCGGTATTCGATACTCATTAGGTAACCCTTAGTCTGTTCTGACAGTTTATAGGCCAGTTTTCCGTGTTCGCTATTCCTGTGTCCGGTATTGGATGCCCGGTATTAAGCACTCAGTGCTCGTTACCGGCGTAAATCCACATGGGTTCCGTCTGACCGGCACGGCTGAAACCCAGAGCCCGGTAAAATTCCACCGCATCACCGTCTGCGGTCAGCATCTGCTGATGAAACCCGCTATACACGCTCTGCATGGCATCCATCATAGCGCGGCCAATGCCCTGCCCGTGAAATTCCGGATGCACCAGCATGTGTGGGTAATAGACCACCAGATGACCATCGGATATGGCATTGCCCAGACCAACCAGCCGGCCATCAATACGGGCAGTAACCAGCGTATGAGAATTACGCAGCGCCGGCAGCAGCTTTTCAGGCTTTTCTGCTGACGACCAATGGTTGGCGCGGTACAGCGCGATCACTTCCGCGTCATCAATAGCGGCATTCAATTGCACATTAAGTGACATAATTTTCCTAACAATTTCGGTTCGGCAACGGAGTATCTGGTGCTATTTGTTATCCGGATGCTGCGGGCAGCTGGTCAGATGATCATTCACCAGCCCCATAGATTGCATGAAGGCGTAGCAGATGGTGGGGCCAACAAAGGTAAAGCCTGCTTTCTTCAATGCTTTACTCATGGCCTCAGCAGCAGCCGTCTGGGCGGGCACATCAGCCATGGAGTGAAAGTGATTCAGCTGCGGCTGACCACCGACAAACTGCCAGATAAATTGAGCAAAATCTGAGCCCTGCTGGTGCAGCTCTTTTTCCAGCGCCAGCAGCGCCTTTGCATTTTTGCGGATGCCATAGATTTTCAGACGATTACGGATCAGTCCACTATCAGTAAGTAGTTTTTCCAGCGTCGCATCGCGCATACGGGCGACGGATTCGGGAACAAACCGGTGAAAACAGCGACGGTAATGTTCGCGCTTACGCAGCACAGTAATCCAGCTGAGTCCAGCCTGCTGACCTTCCAGACAAAGTTTCTCAAACAGGCGGTTGCGGTCGTAGCAGGGAACGCCCCATTCCTGATCGTGATAAGCAATGTAATCCTCTCCCTGAGCCCAGGGACAGGTTTGCAGCGGCGCGTCAGGCATACTTCTGCATCACCAGAATGCGGTTGTTGGCCGGCATATCGATATCTTTGATTAAGCGCAGCTTTTCTTTGCGCGCCGTGATCACGATCTGTTCGAAATCTTTGATGCCGGAGGATGGATCGCGGGATTTCAGCCACTCATCCAGCTGGCGGTTGCCAGCACTGGTGAATTCGCTGTTGTAATTGTATGGGCCGTAAAAAATCGCCAGCCCTGACGTCCTCAGCACCCGGCCGATGCCCGCCATCATGCTGCGCACTTTTTCCCAGCCGACAAAATGCACCAGATTCGCACTGAACACGGCATCCACCTGCTTCACCGGCCACAGATCCTGGGCGATATCGAGCACCAGTGGCGGCAGGAAGTTTTCGGCTTTGACGTGTTCGCGCCAGGCATTGATGGCCGGAATGTTCTCCGCCAGCTCGGATGGCTGCCAGCGGATTTGCGGCAGACGCTGACTGATAAACGCCGCATGCTGGCCAGTGCCACTGCCCAGTTCCAGCACCACAGAACCGGACTGCAGTTCCTTGCTCAGCACATCAAAAATGGGCTCCTGATTGCGCAGGCAGGATTCCGCCACAGGCAGGTTGTCTGCACTCATCTCAATACTGTGCTTCACGATAGCCGGATCTGACATAAAACAGCCCAATGTAAAAATGCAGGCAGTATCTCACAGATACCTGCATCAGTAAGCCCGTGACACGAACTTTGTGTTGCCCCGGAGTTTGGCAGAAAGACGTCGTTCAGGGCATGCGCAAATTGCTCATCCCCCGCGCAAGTTATAGAATCCGTCCAGTCTATTCACACTCAAAACTTCCGGAACTGTTACGCCTTATGCGCGCTTCTCAATTTTTACTAGCAACCGAAAAAGAAACCCCGGCTGATGCGGTGGTCGTCAGTCATCAGCTGATGCTGCGTGCCGGCATGATCCGCAAACTGGCCGCAGGTCTGTACACCTGGATGCCACTGGGTCTGCGCACCCTGCGTAAGGTAGAAGCCATCGTGCGTGAAGAAATGAACCGCGCCGGTGCTCAGGAAGTGCTGATGCCAGCGGTACAGCCTGCTGAACTGTGGGAAGAAACCGGTCGCTGGTTCCAGTACGGCGGCGAGCTGCTGCGCGTTAAAGACCGCCACAACCGTGATTTCTGCATCGGCCCAACCCATGAAGAAGTCATCACAGATCTGGCACGCAACAACATCAGCAGCTACAAACAGCTGCCGCTGAACCTGTATCAGATTCAGACCAAATTCCGTGACGAAACCCGTCCACGTTTCGGTGTGATGCGTGCCCGTGAATTCATTATGAAAGATGCTTATTCCTTCCACGCCGACGAAGCCAGCCTGGAAGAGACCTATCAGGTAATGCACGCCGCCTACAACCGTATCTTTAACCGTCTGGGTCTGGATTTCCGCCCGGTACTGGCAGATACCGGTTCCATTGGTGGTGCTAAGTCCCATGAATTCCACGTTCTGGCGGCCTCCGGTGAAGACGATATCGCCTTCTCAACCGACAGTGACTACGCCGCCAACGTTGAACTGGCTGAAGCCGTTGCTCCGCAGGGCGAGCGTGCCGCGCCAACCCAGGACATGCACGTCGTCGACACCCCGGACGCCAAAACCATTGCCGCTCTGGTTGAGCAGCATGGCATTGCCATCGAAAAAACCGTCAAGACCCTGATCGTGCGCGGTGAAAAAGACGAAGACGGCAAATACGATCTGATCGCCCTGCTGGTGCGCGGAGATCATGAACTGAACGAAATCAAAGCCGAAAAAATCGACGGCGTTGCCTCGCCGTTCGAATTTGCCACCGAAGACGAAATGCGCCCGATCGTTGGCGCAGGCCCTGGTTCCATCGGTCCGGTAGGCCTCAACATGCGTATTATCGCTGACCACGCACTGGCCATCAGTTCTGATTTCGGTGCCGGCGCCAACATCGACGGTAAACACTACTTCGGCATCAACTGGGAGCGCGATCTGCCGCTGCCGGAATTTGCTGATCTGCGTAACGTAATGGCCGGCGACCCAAGCCCATGCGGCAAAGGCACGCTGGAAATCAAACGCGGTATCGAAGTTGGCCATATCTTCCAGCTGGGTACCAAATACTCAGCAGCGATGAAAGCCAGCGTGCTGGATGAAAACGGCAAAGACCGCACCATGGTAATGGGTTGCTATGGCATTGGGGTCAGCCGCGTCGTCGCTTCTGCCATTGAACAGAACCACGACGAAAACGGCATCATCTGGCCGGACGCTATCGCACCATTCCACGTGGGTATCGTACCGATGAACCTGCATCGCTCTGAAGCCGTGCAACAGGCCACTGAAAAACTCTACGCCGAACTGGAAGCTGCGGGTCTGGAGGTTTACCTCGACGACCGCGACAAGAAAACCAGCCCGGGCGTTAAGTTCGCCGATATGGAACTGATGGGACTGCCACACCGGATCGTTATCAGCGACCGCGGCCTGGAAGCCGGCAATATCGAGTACGCAGCGCGTCGTGACGGTGAGAAGAAAGATATTCCACTGGACGACATCGTCAGCTTCCTGAAAGAACAGGTGAAATGCTGATACGGGCACTGCCCCGTTCACTTTCCACCCTCTGGCACAGAGCCCGGTTGATGCCGGCTCTGTGCCTGCTTTTACTGCTGCCAGTCATCAGCCCGCATGCACTGGCTGATGCGGCCGTCAGTGCTGAGCCGGACCCCGGACTGCTCGCTGAACTGAAAGCGGCGGTTAACAGCACGGATTCCTTCACCGACAAATACGATGCCCAGGTCTGGCTGGTGGATATGTCCGCCCGCATGGAACGCCATATGCCGGACGCGAAAAAGCGTATGGCATTCCTGACCCTGGTACACAGAGAGGCAACCCGGGCGGGATTATCACCGGAACTGGTACTGTCGGTGATACAGGTTGAAAGCGCCTTCGACCGCTTTGCCATTTCCCGCGTCGGTGCCCGTGGCTATATGCAGATCATGCCGTTCTGGAAAAATGAAATCGGCCGTGACGACGATAATCTTATGCACGCCGAAACCAACCTGCGCTACGGCTGCACCATCCTCAAACACTACCTGGACCGCGAAAAGGGCGACTGGATACGCGCACTGGCACGCTATAACGGCAGTCTCGGCCGTACCAAATACCCGGAAAAGGTCATGATGACCTGGGAACGCTACTGGTTTGTAAACTACTGAGCCCGCTGGCCTGCTCCAATCCAAAGCATCTGCGTTATAAAAACCTTACCCTATCCCATCCATCAGGGCGTCTGAATGCCTGACATACGGTTCCCTGAATACCATCGACAGAATGAACAGCATCTGGCGGACGTTCTGCTGAATCCTCACGTAAGCCTTCTAGGTCCCTTCCGGTAAACCTCCGCAAAAACGTCCCAAAGACCCCCGAAGAAAAGCCCCCGAAGAAGCCTCTGAGAGCAATCAGCCGATACATTGGTACACATTTCAGTAAGGTGTGATTGCGCCGCAGTGACAACCAGATCGTCAAAAAAGTCGATAAAAAGCGCGGTTATAAACCAAAGTCTTATAAGGATTCAGCCACCTTGTGGCAGCGGCAGAATTTGCCCGGACAGTGCGACAATTTGCCCGCTATACTGCATGAATACTGGCATGGTCTGTTCCAGAGCCAACGACTCAGAACAGCCTCAGGGGTTTACTACCTACGTATCTTTACCTAATACTACCGAGTAGTGCGCAGTCCCCCGGATAGCCAGCTACCTTTGACATGGTCAGTATCCGGTCCCGCACGGCCGGTTAGCTGTGTAAGTGCTAAGCAATAATCAAAAAAGGATAAAAACTATGATCCGCCTGAACCACTTAAAGAAAGTGGTGATCGCCGCAGCCTGTGGCCTCACCCTGCTCGGTACCTCTGGTGCCGCGAATGCCGATGACAAGGTTTATCGCCTGAAAATGGCTGAAACATGGCAGACCAACTTCCCAATTTTTGGTGATGCTCCGCGCAACATGGCGGCCATGGCTGAAAAAATGTCGAATGGCCGTCTGAAGATCACCATCGACTCTGCCAACAAACACAAATCTCCGTTCGGCGTATTCGACATGGTCCGTGCCGGCCAATACGATATGGGTCACTCCGCCTCTTACTACTGGAAAGGTAAAGTACCTAACACCCTGTACTTCACCACCATGCCTTTCGGTATGACTGCACCTGAGCAATACGCCTGGTTCTACCACGGCGGCGGCATGCAGCTGATGGAAAAAGTCTACGGTCAGTTCAACCTGCTGAGCTTCCCTGGCGGTAACACCAGCAACCAGATGGGTGGTTGGTTCCAGAAAGAAATCAACAGCCTTGAAGATCTGAAAGGCCTGAAAATGCGTATCCCTGGCTTTGCCGGTGAAGTTCTGGCCAAACTGGGCGCCAGCCCAACCAACATTCCGCCAGGTGAGCTGTACACCGCTCTGGAACGTCGTACCATCGACGCACTGGAATGGGTTGGTCCGTCTCTCGACCTGCGCATGGGCTTCCATAAAATCGCACCCTTCTACTACACCGGCTGGCATGAGCCTGCTACTGAACTGCAGTTCATGATCAACAAGCGCAGCTGGGACCGTCTGCCGGAAGACCTGCAGGAAATTCTGCGCGTCGCTATGCGTACCGCTGCTTACGACATGTATATCCAGTCTTACCACGAATCGTCTGAAAACCTGGCCGTTCTGGATTCTGAATACCCTGACGTAAAAATCCGCACCTTCCCTGAAGATGTGATGTCTGCGCTGCGCAAAGCCAATGACGAACTGCTGGCTGAAAAAGCCAAAGAAGACCCACTGGCTAAAGAAATCCTGGAATCCCAGGCCAGCTACCTGAAAAAAGTCCGTCACTGGACCGACATTTCAGACAAGGCTTACCTGAACAGTATTTCTATTTCGAAATAATTTGAAGCAGTATCCGGCGCACTCTGTCTGAGTGCGCCGTTTTTTTAATCTGGAGAAGACTATGTTGCTTAAAGCGGAAAAACTGATTGACCGCTTTTCCGATTTTCTCGGCAATGTTTCCGCCCTCATCTTTTTATTGATGTTGGCTAACGTATTTATCGACGTGTTGATGCGCTATGTATTCAATGACGTGTCGATTGCCATGCAGGAAATGGAATGGCATCTGTATGCCGCTATGTTTCTGCTGGGTGTACCTTACACGCTGCGTACCGGCGGTCACGTGCGTGTTGACCTGGTTTACGAGGGCCTGTCGGTCAGACGTAAATCGATTATTGATATTGTTGGCGGCCTGATATTCCTGCTGCCGTTCTGCCTGCTGGTCGGCTGGTATGGTATTGATTTTGCCCATGAATCCTTTGCTCTGGGCGAAACCTCAGGTGACCCGGGTGGTTTATCCAACCGCTGGATTATAAAAGCGGTTATTCCATTTGCATTTTTCGCCACTGCTGTTTCTGGTGTAGCCATGATTTTAAACGCCATCATCGCGCTCAAAGATAAGCACGAAACCCATGCTGACCGGGGACTGTTATGATTGGTATTGTGATGTTTTTTGTTGCCCTGGTAATGCTGATTTTCGGCTTCCCGGTGGCATTTACGTTTGGTGGTGTCGCACTGATTTTCGGCGTTATCGCTGAAGGCCCTGACATGTTTGCCTTTATGCCTTTCCGCATTCAGAGCATCATGGAAAACGTAACCCTGATGGCCGTTCCCCTGTTCATTTTCATGGGTATCGTGCTACAGAAAACCCGTCTGGCAGAGCAGCTGCTGGAAGCCATGGGCAAACTGTTCGGCGGCGTGCGCGGTGGCCTGGCCATCTCTACCGTTCTGGTAGGTGCTTTACTTGCTGCCTCCACCGGTGTTGTTGGTGCTTCGGTTGTGGCCATGGGCCTTATCTCCCTGCCGGTTATGCTGAAATACAAGTATGACAAGTCACTGGCCTGCGGCACTATCTGTGCGTCCGGCACACTGGGGCAAATTATTCCGCCGTCCATCATCCTGATTATTCTCGGTGATGTACTGGGCATCCCGGTAGGCGACCTGTTTCAGGCAGCCGTTGGCCCTGGTTTTGTTCTGATCGGTATCTATATCGTCTATATCCTCGTTTATGCCTGGCTGAAACCAGAAGCGGCTCCAGCCATGCCGATGGATGATGATGTCCAGCACAGACATCAGATGTATGTCCGTGCGCTCAAAGCTATTATTCCACCACTGGCGCTGATCCTGATCGTACTTGGGTCTATCTTCGCCGGCGTTGCCACACCGACAGAATCTTCGGCTCTCGGTGGTGTGGGCGCTCTGGTACTGGCCGTAGCTTACCGCCAGTTCAGCTGGAAAATGGTATTCGAATCCGCTCAGGAAACGGTCAAAGTAACAGCAATGGTATTTGCCATCCTGCTGGGTGCGACCGCGTTCTCTATGGCATTCAGCTACACCGGCGGTGATTACATCGTTGAAGAAATTCTGTCCGACATGCCGGGCGGCCAGATGGGCTTCCTGATTCTGTCGATGGTTGCCATCATGATTCTTGGCTTTTTTATCGACTTTGTCGAAATCAGCTTTATCATTGTGCCGATTCTGGCACCAGTGGCAGATGCCCTGGGCATCGCACCCCTGTGGTTCGCCATTCTTATTGCGATGAATCTGCAGACGTCATTCCTGACGCCACCATTCGGATTCAGCCTGTTCTACCTTAAAGGTGTAGCACCGGCGGGCATTAAGACGACGGATATTTATCGCGGTGTGATACCTTTCATTCTGATGCAGGTGGGCGTTGTGATTTCCATCCTGCTGTTTCCGGAATGGTACGGATTGGTTGGCTAAGCAGTAATACTGCCCCGCCCCGAGCAATCCCTTAATATGCCACGGCCATGTGCCGTGGCTTATTTATTTTAATAACCAGTGAATTTCGACAGAAAAAGCAGGCCATCAGGCATGACCCTGACTCTTAAAACAAAAATTCTGCTGCTGACGATTTTACCGCTCGTAGCCCTGACCCTGACCATCACCTGGATCACTCAGCGTCAGGCGCAGCAACTTGCTCACCAGCAGATTATTATGCTGGAAGAAAGCATCATGGCGCAGAAACGTCAGGCTCTGACCGATTACGTCAGCCTCGCCATGACCTCTATTACCCCGATTCTGGAAGAAATGGATTTCGGCCTGGCACAATCCCGCGCTGAGTACGAAGTAAAACGGATTATCACCAACCTCACCTATGGTGAAGACGGTTACTTTTTCATCTATGACCAGCAAGGCATCAATATTGTCCACCCTGCCCAGCCCGAGCTGATCGGCCAGGACCTGATGAACTTCCGCGACGCGGACGGCATTCTGGTCATCCAACGCCTGCTCGATCAGGCCAATGCCGGTGGTGGCTTTGTGCGCTACACCTGGATGAAACCCTCAATGTCCGGGCAACAACACAAGCTGTCTTATGTCGTCGTGATTCCGAAACTGAACTGGATGATCGGCACCGGCCTGTATGTTGATGACATCAGCACTCAGACTCAGGTCATGCGCGATAAAATCGACACCAACATCAAACAGACGTTTGTAACTGCGTCTCTGCTGCTGATTGTCAGTCTGATACTGATCATTATCGTTGTGGTGTTAATTAATCTGCATGTAACTCAACTGGCCGACAATCGGCTCAAAGACCTGGCGCAACGTTCCGTCTCGTTTCAGGTAATTCAGCGCAGAAATGTTGCGCGTGAGTTGCATGATGGTATAAATCAGATGCTGGTATCGGCCAAACTAAGGTTAAATCTTGTCAATAAGCAGTGGCCCGAAAATACTGCTAAAGAACACCTGGCAAAAGCCACAGACATGCTCGATCGTTCTATACAGGAAGTACGCCAGCTATCGCATAATATGCGTCCGGTCGTACTCGATGATATCGGTCTGGAGCCAGCATTACACAGCCTGATGGATGATCTTGCAGTCAGTAGCGAGATCTCTGTTAAACGTCGCATCCGCCTGCCCGAGGCAAGATTACCGGATGCGATTGAGATGACCCTGTACCGTTTAGTGCAGGAAGCGACGACCAATGTCCGTAAACATGCCCAGGCTACACAGGTCATGCTGCGGATCAGTCACAGCCCGGTCAGCGTGACCGTCGAGATGGAAGACAATGGCTGCGGTTTCGAGCCAGAGGAAGACGCCAATGGCATTGGCCTTATGAACATGCGTGAACGGGTGGAACTGATCGGAGGACGCTTCACAGTAAGCAGCCGCCGTCGCCAGGGCACGCTGATCAAAGCAGAATTTTTACTTAATCCGGATACGACTCCCCGGGAGACCAAAACAACATGAATAATTCAATAAAGCTCATCATCGCCGACGATCACCCCATGGTACGTGAAGGACTGAAAGCCAGTCTGGAAAGTGAAGGATTCACCGTAGTAGCGGACGTAAACAATGGAGAAGAAGCGCTCAAAGCCGCAGGAGAACTCCAGCCAAACGTTGTTCTGCTGGATATTTCCATGCCGGTTATGAACGGCATCGAAGCCTGCAAAGCGTTTCAGGAACAGTATCCGGATATCCGTCTGCTGATCATCACCATGCACGACGACCGCGAATACATTATGAAAGTGGTTCAGTCTGGCGCTGCAGGCTACGTACTGAAAGATGCTGCACCAGAAGAACTGCTGCTGGCCGTACAGACGGTTTGTCAGGGCGGTACTTATTTCTCTTCCAGCGTTGCCAAGACACTGTTCAGCGACCTGAACGGCACCAGCCGCTCAGTAAGCAGCTCTGAAGATGTCCTGAGCCCACGCGAAGAAGATGTACTGGCACTGCTGGCAGAAGGCATGGGCAACAAAGAAATCGCCCGTGAACTGGATATTTCTGTGCGAACGGTGGAAGCTCACCGTCTGAAAATCAAACAGAAACTGGGCGTCAGCAATTCAGCCGCCATGATCCGTTACGCACTGGATCACAACATTACCCGCCGCTGATACAACTCAGAAGCGAATGGCAGCCGGCTGATTCATTCCTGAATTCAGCCACTGCTGCCAATGAATTCTGAACGCTTCCTTACCACCAATATAATGCTCGTCGAGCAGATAATAGACCCGTCGGTTAACGCCACGATGATAATCCTGCAGCAAGCGGGTAATCAGACTGCGACCATAATTTTTCGCTAACAACTGATACACCATCTGCCCTGCCATCGCCTGATTCATACCGGTTTGACGGTTTGTCTGCTGCCAGATATCACCACGGATACGGGTATATTCCAGTGCATCCGGTAACTGCGTCTGATAATGCTGACACACGGCTTTATTCTCCGCATGCATAGCAATCTGCAGCTGGCCGCCGTCATCGGTCAGCGTCTCCATCTGCTCTGCCATACCTTCATTCAGCCACACCGGCATCAGGCTGGCTAACGAAAACAGAATCGCATGGCTGGCTTCATGGCGAATGGTTGCATAAGTACTTTCGATACCACCCAGCTCCGGCGGGTGAATAAATACCGCAATCTCATTGAGCGCCGGAATAAACACGCCTTTGCTCATACTGCCATCAGTTTTCATGACGTCGCGGACAAAGCGCATATATTGATCCTGATCCGCCAACAGATGAATTTTTACCGGCACTTTGCGGTAAAAATCGAAATACATCACCTGATCATAAAAACGGTAAACATTATTCACATCGCGCTGAACGCGCGCGGTGTCGAGCTGCGCAGCATCCGCTGCAAAGTTTCCCTGACGGATCACCTCAATATCCAGAGGCTGCCAGGACGATGATGAAGTTTCGATATTAACGACTTCGGCTTTGGCTTTATCGACCGGCTTATCGGAAAAGTGCACCTGACCTTTATCGTCAACCCAGCGATAGATCTGCGCCTGAGCCATTGCCGGACACAGCAACGCAATTAAAGTAACGCTAGCGAATATTCTGACAACGTTCTGCAGGGACACTGAGCTGCTCCATCAGATAAACTTTGAAGTCATCGGCGTAAGGCTGTAAAGACACAGCCTCGCGCATACAATCCAGCCAGGCATCCTTTGCGCTGGCGTCAATCTGCCACTGCCGGTGAAATGCCGGAATAACGATTTCACCGTATTTTTCCCGATACAGTTTTGGCCCGCCCAGCCAGCCGCTTAAAAAGCAGGCCAGCCGTTCCGTTGATTCGCTCACATCCTGCGGATACATAGCGCGAACCGCCGCTGCCTGCGGCAGGCTGTTCATCTGCCGGTAAAACTCTTCCGCCAGATGACGCAGACCATCCATACCACCGGCCGCCAGATACGAGGTGTCGTGTTCACCGTAACGGAAACCGGTGGCGGTCATCAGGCAAACTCCTCCATAAAGTCCAGCGCTGCCTGATGGCGGATTGTGCGCCTGTGGTTCGCCCACAGTTCTTTAACCTTCTCCTGATTACATTGCTGCCGGTCGACCAGTACCCGGGTCTGCAGTTCGCCTTTCTTCTGTCCGCCGCTTAACGGCACTTTGGAGAACACAAACTGGTTGGAAATCAGATCCATAAACGGACCGGATTTACTGGTCGGCATAATAAACAGCAACTGCAGGCCAAGGCTTTCGGTGAGGTAATTAATCACCTCTTTCGAACGGGTTTCATCCATTTTCGAGAAGGCCTCATCCACCAGCACAACGCGCAGATGGGTATCGCCCTCATTGAAGCGGAAGGCCGAAGTAATGGCCGCCGAACGAATAATGTAAGCCGGTGTTTCCAGCTGACCACCGGAACCGGTACCGTACTGACTCAGGGCAATCGGTTCTTTGTTGGCCGGCTGCTTGTAAATCTCATAGGAACGGTAATTACGGTAATCGGAAATACGTTCCAGCTCACGCATGGCTTTCTGCTCGTCCTCATCAAGCAGCATCTTCATCAGACTGTCGCGTACCCGTTCGGCACTTTTCGACATATCCGCATCAAACAGGGTCGCACCATCACCAATACTTGGATTTTTAATCAGCTCATCAAAGAACTGCCAGTATTCTTTGTATTCCGGAACCCACTCCCAATCAAACCAATAGGTTTCCCGGTCGGCACCGAACTGATGGTGCGCCAGCTCTTTATTCAGATCTTCGAGAATTCGCTTACCATCGTTAATGGCCTGATAAATGGAGTGACAGAGGTTAGTAACAAAGGCGTTATTGAAGCTTTCACGCAGGCTGACCAGCTTGTCCTGTTTTTCCACCAGAATGTTATTTTTCAGGCGGTTATACACACGCTCAATTTCGCGTTCCAGACCACACACGGTTTTAAAGAAAGCAACGCTGTGCTCCTGGCGATAGTCCGGCGTATAAACAATCGCATCCATCGTCTGGCAATTAAGATTATGCTCGGCGATATTGCGCTCAATTTCATAAGCCGTGGAGTTCAGCTCCTGGCTGATGGTTTTACGGTGATTCTCAATGGCATCAACCGGACTTTCCTCAGCCTCTTTATCGGCCGCCGCCAGACGCCCTTCGGTATCGAAATCCGGCCACACAGAAACAATAAAGCGCAACGCTTCTTCTTTCTCGTCGGCGATTTCTGCGGTTTTTTCCTGCAGATCGCTGAGTTGTTTACACTGCTTCTCGCTGTCGTTCAGCTGCTGCTGCAGACGACCCAGCTCACCATCCAGTTCTTTAATCTGCGCGTCCAGATCATCGGCTTTGGATTTCAGCGCTTCAAATTCATGCTCGAGATGCGAGAAGTCTGACAGATCGACATTATTCAGTGCCTGCTCGGCCTGCTGCATTTTGTACTGCACATCAAGCATGGCCTGCATCTGGTCAGCAAAGCTGACGTGGCGCAGCAGATTAATGGCGTCCAGCAGCTGCTGAACCTGTTTCAGCTGGAACGCTGCCTCATTCGCCTGTTCCGCCAGTGCATTCAGCTCCGCACGTTTTGCCGTTAACGCACGTTCCCGCGCGCCCAGACCAAACACCAGTTCAGTGTCATCGAGGTCACAACGGTAGATAGAGTAAGCACCGGAACCCAGACCATCTTTGGTAACACCACGACGGGTCATACGCAGCGCCTGAGTATCTTCAACCTGTTCAACCGTGCCGTAACTGGCTTCTAAATAGTAACGGGCGGTAGCATGCTCAAAATCCATCAGATGAATGATGGAATTGGATGGCAATTTAATCCTGTCGGCGTCTTTTTTCGCCTTCTGCCCCTGAATAACCCGGGCACGGCTGCCGCCAGGAATAGAGCGCACAATCTGTGCTGCTTCGGCTTCAAAATCCCCTTCAACAATAATGCTGAAACGGGCACCACCGATATAACCTTCAATGGCGCTCTGCCATTGCGGATCGTTAATTTCCACATAGTCAGCCAGTACGCGCGGATCAGCCTGCGGACATTCACGGCGGATGGCTTCCAGCGCCTGACGCACAAAGCCCGGGTAATTCAGCTGACGGGATTCCAGGCTGTCGATATCCGCCTGCTTCTGCGCCATACGCCCCTGCACCAGCTGCAGTTTCTGCTCGCGGCGATCCACCTGCTTGGCCACCTGATCACGCAGGGAAATACCACTGCTTTCCAGTTCTGTAGAATGGAAACGTTCGCGCCATTGGTTAACCAGCATCTGCTGATTCTGTGCATCGCCAAGGTGGGCCTCCAACGGCGACAGATCGATCCAGTCCTTGCCCAGCAGCTTGCGGAAATCCACTGCGCCCTGATCTTTAATGGCCAGAACTTCTTTCGCCATATCGACGATTTTTTTCTGCCCCAGTCCCGGAATTTCCAGACCGATCGAGGTCTTCTGCAAGGCACCGTGCACCAGCTCTGTGGCGCGCAGTGAAGCCTGCAGCATCTGCTCCTGCTCCAGTAATGGCACCGCCAGCTGCTGCAGCTGCAGTTTGCCCGAGGCAATGGCTTCTTCTGCGCTGTCTTTATCCTGCAACGCATCGATACCACGGCGCTGAGCTTCCATACTGATCAGCTGCTCACGCAGTTGCTTGCGACGCTCCTGCGCGCCTTCGCGATCTTTTTCTGCTTTATGCAGACGTTCACGGATGCCCTGCTGTTTTTCTTTGGCCGTCAGATAAGCGCGCTGATCATTAACGTAGCGGCTTTTGGCCGCTGTGTATTCCAGTACGTTGTAGTCGATCCACTGGTCGATATAACGACCGGATGCACCTTTGGTGGCGTTCAGAATACTGATGGTTTCAGCCAATGCATTGGCATCCGATTCCATCGCATAAATGGTTTTCATCAGATCCGATACACTGCGGATCGCATCGCCCAGATCTTTCTGCTCAAGAATTTCGTTAGCAACAAAACCGTTGATACTTTTCACCGGTTTATACGCCATAAAGCGGGAGAAAGTACGCGCAGCATTCATCGCTTCACGTTCACTTACGGCATCATGACGGCCACGTAAGGCACCGTACAGACGACGCAGGTATTGTTTTTTTGTGTCGTATTTTTCGACGCGTTCAGCGTCCATACGTTTTTTAAGATGCGCCGGCAATTTGTTAAGCTCAAGCACATTGCGCTGACCGTCTTTATCTTCTTTAAGAAAATCCGACAGCGTCAGTTGTTCACCAATAATGTAAAACTGCAGATCATTCTGGCGGGCAACCGGCTGGCTACCGGCACGGTCTATGGAAGCACTGACACCGATAATCGCGGTAAAGGCTTCACCACTTTCCCCCTGGGTCGGATGAAAAACGGCGGCCAGATAACCGACGGCTCCGCCCGGCCGGGCATAACTGCCATCATCACAACCGAGCACATAAGACGCCAGCGTGCGGACGTTTTTACCGCGTCCACGCTGAGTCGCTTCATCCTGCCCCGGGTTGTAATGGAACAGGGTATCGTGGGCGGCGGTCATAATGGTCTGAATCGCATCCGCGGCGGTGGTTTTACCGGACCCGTTGCCGCCGGACAGCAGGTTGATCGGACCAAATTCAAATTCTGTCGCCGGGATATTGCCCCAGTTAACGTAAATAAATTTCTTCAGAAACATAATCTTTATTCCCCGAACAGACTGGCCGGTTTGTTTTTAACCGCCGTTTCTGCGGCCTGTTCTTCTGATTCAGTGTCAGCGTCCTGCTCTGCTGCGGCGTCATCAGACTCTTCGTCCGCCAGCTCATCTTCAGGCGTACTTTCTTTGTCTTCTGTTTCTGCTGATGCAGCAATTTCTGCGTCAGCTTCTTCGCCACTCAGGTCTGTTTTATCAGACACTTCAGAGTCGTCGCTGTCCTCTTCGGCGTCTTTTTCCTGACCATCCGCAGCGTTTTCTGCAGAAGCTTCGTCGGCAGAGGCATCAGCATCATCGCCACTGCTTTCTGCAGCACCGGCTTCCTCTTCAGATTCCATCAGTTCCGACAGCACCTGATCGCTGACATAGCTCATAATCATTGGCCGCACGCGCAGCCACATATCGCCGTCGGTCAGATTATCTTCGTTAGAGATCTGCACCAGACGCAGCTGTTTTAAGCGACGGAACAGCGCTTTACGCTCGGTCAGATTTTCCGGCAATGTGCGCTTGAGCAGATTCTTCATGGCAATGCTGAGCGCTTCCAGCGACACCATGACACAGCCCTGCTCATCCACCATGCCTTCACGCAGGGCTTTATCGTATTGCGCGCGGATCACCAGAATAAGAGCCACTTCGTTCTGGCTCAGACGGGTACGGAATGCCTGCGCACCGTGCTGTGGTGTTTCATCATCCACCATCCCCGGCACCTGAGCACCCGGTGGATAAAGACGCACAAACTGAAAACGGCGGTCATGCTGAATGCGGATACCCAGCAGGGTTAAATAATCAGCTACCAGTTCTTCCAGGCGCAGGTAGCGGTCATACAGCTGCTGTTCAATCTGACTTTCATCACGGCATACCACACCGTAATCCAGCAGGCGCACCAGCAGCTCGGAAAATTCACGCTGGCTCAGGCCTTCTTTCTCTAACTCTTTTTCTATGCTCTGTAACATCATGAAGACTCTTTCTGCACCAGCTCAAACGTAAAGTGGTCTTTCTTGTGAAAATATTTACCGGCGTCCCCGGCGGGCGCTTCTGCACGGTCGTCATAATCAACGCGGAATTCAAATTCACTCGACAGACCATCCGCCGCCGCAATGCCAATGGCATGGGCAACAGCAAGAAAATCCTTGGCAGTTTCAATCGGTAATTCGCGGGTCGAAATCCGGTTCCCCTCACGCAGATTACTGGTGATGTAATTTTTCAGTGACTGCTGATTAATCAGGAATGCCTGATCAAGTACCTGCTGAATATAAATATCGCGGCGGGCGTCCTGATCAAAATCCATCGGACCGTCATCCAGTCCGGATTCAATAGCGCGGCGCTGACGTGGCGCCTGCAAACGTACCTGTGCCGGATCAACCAGGGAGATTTCCGGCACCGCCATGCGTTCAGCGGCTTTACCCAGTAATTCGTCCTGTTGTTTTTCCGGCATCGCCGCCAGACGCTTACACACCGCCAGAACATCATTGTGCTGCTGTGACGCCAGATAACTCATCTGACGGATAATAATGTCGGCACGCTTGGTGAAGCTCTGCAGTGCTTTGCGCAGTGCCGGCAACATAATGTCTGAAGCATTGCGCAGACGCAGTTCAATGCCGTCGAGAATATTCCACAACACGGACTGTTTATCACCGGCCAGTTCCGGCAACAGTTCGCGCAAACGACGCTCAGCGTTGGCTTTAAAAATTTTATCTTTTTTACGGATATCCTGAATCAGGCGACTGATCTGATCTCTGTGCTTTTCAACGTTATCCGCCGACAGTCGCACCGACAGGTCCGGCTGGAAGCGGTTTTCCATAAAATCGAAGAAGGCTTCACTGGCACGCTGCACCAGCAGCTGATCTTCCATCTCCCGCACCAGATCGCGCTTACGCTCTTCCAGCTCAGCGATCACATCGGTGAAATCGCTGATGATGCGCTCGGAATATTCGTATGCATCCAGCAGATCATAAACGTCACCGCGCTCCAAAAAGGATTCCAGTGAATTACGGGTATTCCGCGTATTACGATGACGGGTACGCGCCATGCTGCGGCTTTCCGCAACAAAAGGTTCGGTAAACAGGCGACCATAGCGGGTAAAGGCAAACGTGCTCTGCAGCGTCGCTTCATCGACCTGCTTTTCTACCCAGCCATGTTCCAGCAGCTGATTCAGTACCCATACCGCCTGATCGCGACTGCTGCGGAAACGGCCTTCGCTGTCATCCTGAGCTGCCGGCTCGTCTTCACCGTCCTGATCATTACTGGCCAGAGCCGGAGAGCGGACCAGCGCTTCCTGAAAAATTTCTATCATGGTGTCACGCGCCAGCGCCTGACCGTAATCGGCACTGCTGGAGCTGTACAGCCGCTGATATAGCTCACGCAGACATTCCATGACCTGGGCCCGGTATTTACCGGTCAGAGGCCGGAAAAACTGCCCTCGTTCCTGTTCAAAAAACATACATTCTTCTGTCTGATAGACCGCCGCAAAAGACCGGTTAGATTACTCAAAGGAGGCGCTTAAGGCCAGTAAAGAAACACCTTGGGCGGCGCCGGGTTTTATCCTTATCAATATTCCGCCAGAGGCCTTCAGCGGATGGTTTTCAGGGTCATTATCTGCAGATATACTGATGCCAAATCCCCCGGGACGTGACCATGCAGGATCAGCCAACGCCAGACAGCCCGTCGGGCTCCGATGCAGCCTTTTATCAGGTAGGCACCGAAAAGTTCATTGAGCTGACACTGGTCACCTTCGGCCTGTTTGGCTTCTGGTGGACTTACCGCCACTGGTGCGCAATCAACCAGTACCTGCAGAATGAGCAGCAACCCGGCGTTCAGCCACTGCTGCGTACCTTGCTGTCGGTGTTTTACCAGCATGATCTGTACAAACGCATCGCTGCCCGCGCCCGGGTGGAGGGCGAACCCGTACGCTGGGACCCGACACGCCTGTTCGTATTATTTGTCGTATTCACCCTGATTCCACTCTGGCTGCTGATCACCGAACACCTATGGGGCTTTCTGGTGAACCTCATCACCCTGCTGCCCAATCTGCTGGTCAACCAGAGCGTCAACCGGGTGAACGAACACCATCTGCAGTTTTATCAGCAGAATACCGAAATGTCCGGTCTCGACTGGGCACTCATTGTCGCCGGCCTGATTGGCTGGCTTACGCTTCTTGTACTGGCTTTGACCAGTGATTTTTCTTGATACCGGGACAGTAACATTATGGCCACCATCCGGGCCCTGCTCAGCCTTTTCATTTTCAGCCTGATCCTGCCGCTCAGTAACGCACAGGCAGCAGAACCACCTCTGATGACCCTGAATTCGCCCGGTGATTTCAAGCTTGGCGAATACTCCGTCTGGTATGAGGACAGCAGCGCCGTAATGACCCCGGCTCAGGCACTGGCGCTGAGCAGTGAAGCCTGGCAGCAAAGCACCAGTGAAGCACTTAACTTCGGTTTTACTCACTCGGCCTACTGGCTGCGCCTGAAGGTTATCAACGATTCCGTGCTGAACTGGTCTATCTGGATTCGTTACTCCCTGCTGGATTACGTCGACATCTATCTGTGCCCGGCCGGCGAAACCGACATAACACAATGCCACCAGAAGCATGGCGGCGATGAATACCCGTTCGCCGAAGGCCGTGATATCGACCATCCCAATCTGATTTTTAAAACCCCGATGACCCCGGGACGTGAATACAACGTACTGATGCGCGTACAGACCAGTGGTACGCAGCAGATTCCGGCGGCTTTTGTCGATGATCAGACGCTTGAACACGAACTGCTCAACAACAACATTATCCGCGGTGGCTATTACGCCACCATGCTGGTCATGGGCCTGTATAACCTGTTTATCTTCTTCTCCACCCGGGAACGCAGCTACCTCTACTATTCAGCGGTCACCCTGACCTTCCTGATGTTCCATATGAGCTACGAAGGGTCTGCCTTCCAGTTTTTCTGGCCGGGTTACGCCAACCTCAACCACTACGCACTGCCGCTGATGTTCAGTATCAATATGGTATTTATCAGCCTGTTTGTGCCGAACTTCCTGCGCCTGAAGAAATACAGCCGCCCCGCGTACCGCCTGTTCCGGGTTTATACCGCCATGTCGCTGATGTCTCTGGTGATGCTGCCACTGACCCCGTATCAGCTACTGGTACCACTGAACAATCTGCTGTCCACCCTGCTGCTGATTTCAGCCTTGCTGGTCGGTATCCGCTTCTGGATTCAGGGTCAGTCGTCCGCGCGCTTCTTTACCATTGCCTGGGCCGCACTGATTACCGGCCTGATACTGGCCAACGCGCGCAGCCTAGGCCTGATTCCGACCAACACCCTGACACTCTATGCCTACCAGTTTGGTTCCTTTATGGAAATCATTCTGTTGTCCCTGGCCCTGGGGGAGCGCATCGTGCGCCTGCAGAAAGAACAACTGGAAGCCCGTCAGGCCATGATGAAGAGTCAGGAAGACGCCATTCAGTATCTGCGGGATTATGAGGATCTGTATCAGAACTCCCTCACCGGCAAGTTCCAACTGGATGACGACGGCTATTTTATGAAAAGCAACCCAGCCTGGCGCAAAATGCTCGGCTACAGCGATCAGGCACGCTTTACCAACGAGAATCCGCCCTTCAACAGCCTGCTGGCAGACAGCACCGAGCAGCACAAACTGTGGCGCACCCTGCGCGATCAGGGCAACGTACAGGGCTTTGTCGTACAGATGACCGCGCCGGGCTCAACGGAACGCTTGTGGGTTTCATTGACCATTCGCCGCCGCGCCAACAATGAGCGCGCAGCCTGGATCGGCTCCGGCCAGAACGTGACCGACGAACACCATACTGAAGTCGCTCTGATTCATCTGCAGAAAGAGAAAACTCAGGCGCTGCGCCAGCTGGTGATGGGGATTGCCCACGAAATGAACACCCCGCTGGGCAATATCCGCATGGCAGAGTCCTTCCTCAACGAGGAACACGAAGACTGGACTGAGGAAGAAATTAACAGCCACCTGAAAGAGGGCCTGAGTCATATCCATGACGGCATTGAGCGCCTGAATTCACTCAACCAGCTGATGAAAAATGCCATCGTTGAGGAAAATCAGTACCCACAGGAAAAACTGCAGCTGCGCCCATGGCTGGACAACTGGAAGCAGGAAATGAACACCCTGCATCCACAGATCAAACTGAACGCCGAAGTGCACAGCTATCTGATTGAATGGCAGACCTACCCGGACGCACTGAGCATCGTCCTCACTCAGCTGGTCGATAACTCCTGCCGCCACAATCCGCAACTGGTTGAAAAAGGTGAACTGTGCATCCGTATTGATTTCCGCGAGCGCAACAACCAGTTTGAAATGCAGTATCAGGACAACGGTAAAGGCATCGACGATGAGCAGCGGGAGGTCATTTTTATGCCTTTCTACACAACCCAGCGCACCGAAGCACGCAGCAAAGGACTGGGGCTCTATCAGACCTACAACCTGTTGACAGAATTACTGCAGGGGCAGATTGAATGGCCACGTGATCCTGCCGGTTTTGCCCTGACCGTGCGTTTTAACCTGCCCAAAGAAAAACGTACTGACGATATGGATACCGACCTGCCACTGGACGACCTGGCCGCTGACTGATTATGGGCAGCCTTAACAGCTGCCACAGAGATGTAACACACCCGGTTTAAGCTGCGCACAAAATAAAAGACAACGCAGCTTAAACCCAATGAAATCTGCCCCAGCCTTTATTCCGCACAATCTGACCAGTCACCTGCCGTTCACGCGCGCGGGTAAACCGGGCAGGAATCTCAGAACACTCCGTGCACTCAGGCACCTGCGCAACCTGCCACAGCAAAACTTTGAAAATATTTACCTCGCGCTGGTGTGCGACGTGGCCACGGGAAATGACGACGCAATAATCTTCTGCGCCAGCTTTCCCCTAAGCCACAGCAAATATTCACCACTGCTGCGCCAGGCCGCGCGGATGCGCCATATCACGGCATTACAGAGTGCACGTCAGCAACGCAGCCGCCTGACACAACGCCTGCTACTGGCCGCCGCCACCCTTATTCTGCTGCAACTGCAAAGCAATATGGACAGTCATAACCTGATCAGTGCCGTACTCTGATTCGCCCAAGCGTTCACCGGCGGTATACTGAATCTTCTGGACTGATCCATCAGCAAATAAAGGAACACGCTTATGTACATCGCTATGAACCGCTTCCGCATTAAGCCGGGCTGCGAACAGGATTTTATCGAGATCTGGAAAAACCGTGACAGCCATCTGCAGGATGTACCCGGCTTCAAAAGCTTTAACCTGTTACAGGGAGCCAGCAACGACGAATTTACCTTGTTCTCTTCCCACGCCGTATGGGAATCCGCTCAGGATTTCGAAAACTGGACCCATTCCGAAGCCTTCCGCAAAGCTCACGCCAACGCCGGCAGTCGCCGCGACATTTATATGGGGCCGCCGCAGCTGGAATGTTTTGAAGCCGTGCTCTGAAAACGGTGATTTATTAAACAAAAAAGCGCCATTAAAGGCGCTTTTTTGTGGATGATGGCCGCTTAACTCTCAGCCATCACAACGTAGTCATCACTACTCGGTCTTCACAACTCAATCTTCATTAGTTGCCGCGATTTTATGAATCGCCAGATCGGCACCGTTAAATTCATCCTCCTGCGACAGACGAATTCCGGACACTGCTTTAATCAGACCATAAACGATAAAGCCGCCAACCACAGCGATCAGAATACCCGCCAGCGTACCCACCAGCTGAGCCATAAAGGTGACACCACCCAGGCCGCCAAACGCTTCTGTGCCGAAGATGCCGGCCGCGATACCGCCCCAGGCACCGCACAGACCATGCAATGGCCATACACCCAGCACATCATCAAAATGCGGAAAGCGATTCTGAGCAGCGGTAAACACGAACACAAACAGCGCGCCGGCAACACCACCAACAACCAGAGCGCCAACCGGATGCAGAATATCGGAACCAGCACACACTGCCACCAGACCCGCCAGCGGACCGTTATGAATAAAGCCCGGATCGTTGCGCCCCACCAGCATGGCGACAATCGTACCGCCGACCATAGCCATCAGACTGTTCACTGCCACCAGACCGGAAATGCCATCCAGCGTCTGCGCAGACATGACGTTAAAGCCGAACCAGCCAACGATCAGTACCCAGGAACCCAGTGCCAGAAACGGAATATTGGACGGCGCAAACGCCACCACCCGGCCGTCGCGGTAACGGCCATTACGGGAACCCAGCAGATAGACAGCAGAGAACGCGATCCAGCCACCGACACCATGCACGACCACCGAACCGGCAAAATCATGGAAGCCAGCACCAAAATTGTTTTCCAGCCAGCTCTGGAAGCCATAGTTACCGTTCCAGATCATGCCTTCGAAAAAGGGATACACAAACGCTACGGTCAGTGCTGAAGCAATCAGAATCGGATAAAACTTTGCCCGCTCAGCAATACCACCGGAGACAATCGCCGGAATCGCTGCAGCAAAGGTCAGCAGGAAGAAGAATTTGACCAGATCATAACCGTTGTTTTCGACCAGCTCAGAGGCGCTGCCAAAAAAGTTAACGCCGTAAGCGATCTGATAACCGATAAAGAAATACGCCAGTGTCGAAACACCAAAATCGGTAATGATCTTAACCAGCGCGTTCACCTGGTTTTTATGGCGGACGGTACCCACCTCAAGGAATGCAAAACCCGCATGCATTGCCAGCACCATCGCGGCGCCAAGCAGAATAAACAGGGTGTTGGCGCTTTGCATCAGCGTCTCAACTGCGCTGTTAATGCTGTTCACGTCAATAGTATCCACTGTAAGCCTCTCGTTTTCTTTTTTTAAAACACCCAGGAAGTCCGACCCATACAGGTGCTCTTCTTGATAAAAATCCCATTTTCAGTGCAGGATTTAATTTTCGCGAGGCTGATTAGCAGGTTTCATACCAAGATTGTCACCTTTGTAATTCACCAGTGGGATATTTAACCGTACTATTGCACACTTTCAGAGCCACTGGGCCCTGAAAGCGATCAAAAAACCGGTGTGTTAACGGGAGATGTGGAAGCAGTGATGAATATTCTGCCGACGGGAGAAGTCAAACGGCACTGATTTTGAGCTTACATCCTTAATCGTGAACTCATTTAGTGCATCGATATCCATTTCAAAGCGGCGTAAATTGGTGGAAAAGATCAGCAGACCACCCGGATTCAGGCAAGCCATAGCCTGCTGGATCAACAGTGCATGATCACGCTGGATGTCCAGTACCCCTTCCATGCGTTTGGAATTTGAGAAGGTCGGTGGGTCCATAAAGATCAGGTCATAACCTTTACTGCGTCCAGGTAAGTTCTCCTCCGCCGCATCAGCCAGCCACTGCAGGCAGTCGGCCTGGATAAACTCATGGCGCTGCGGATCGAGATCGTTAGCGCTGAAGTTATCGCGCCCCCAGTTCAGATAAGTGCGCGACATATCGACACTGGTACAGAATGCCCCGGCAGCGGCGGCGTGCACACTGGCGGTGGCGGTGTAACAGAACAGATTCAGGAAGCGCTTGCCGCCAGCCTGCTCTGCAATAAACAGACGGGTTGGACGGTGATCAAGAAACAGCCCGGTATCCAGGTAGTCTTTCAGATTAACGCGCAGCTGTACCTGCCCTTCGCGTACATTGAAGTAATGCTGCTCGGTATTCTGCTTTTCATACTGCTTACGGCCGCTCTGACGCTCACGACGCTTCAGCACAATGCGCTCAGACGGAATCTCAGTAATCTCCGGCAACACTGCCAGAATATCCAGCAGGCGGCGCTCGGCTTTTGCCTCATCCACAGATTTCGGTGGTACATATTCCTGCACGTGCAGCCAGTCTTCGTAACGGTCAACCGCCACAGCGTATTCGGGAATATCCGCATCGTAGAGACGCAGACAATGCACATTCTCGCGTTTCGCCCATTTATTCAGCTGTTTCAGGTTCTTTTTCAGACGGTTGGCAAAAGCCTCTACCGGACCACGGATCATACTCGCCTGAGGCTGTTCTGAACGCTCATCGGCAGCACCGAACACCAGCAGGCGGGTCTGAATCTGGCCGTTCATAAACTTGTACTGCTTATCCAGCGGACGACGGATGCTTTTTGCCAGATCAACGTTGCCAGTGAATACCGCCAGACGCCAGTCCGGCAGTTTCATGGTGGCATCGTGGAATTTCTGATACAGCGGCGCCAGCTGCGGCAGTTCACTGAGGCGCTCACCATAAGGCGGGTTACACACCACCAGACCACCATCTGCGACGGTATCCTGCTGTATGCGCAGATTTTCGATGTCGCGTTTTTCAAAGTGCGCCTTACCCGCCAGCGCAGAACGGCTGAGGTTATGCGCCGCTGCACTGAGCTGGCCGCTATCGATATCAAAGCCATAAAGACGGTTCTTCATAGCATTCAGGCCTTCAGTACGACGCTTACGGGCGCTTTCCACTTCCGCCAGCCAGACATCACGACGGTGCCCCAGCCACTCATCAAAGCCCCAATTCTGGCGGTTCAGACCCGGCGCAATATCCGCGGCGATCATACCAGCTTCCATGACCAGGGTGCCGGAGCCACACATAGGGTCCACCAGGTGCTTGCCCTCTTTGGCCATTTCGGGCCAACCGGCACGGATCAGAATGGCTGCGGCGAGGTTTTCTTTCAGCGGCGCCTTGCCCGGCTGCAGGCGATAACCACGACGGTGCAGACTGTCTCCGGACAGATTCAGATAAAGATAAAGCTTGCCCTTACGAAGCTGAGCTTCGATACGGATATCCGCATCTTTACTGACCGAAGGACGCCCGCCAAGGTCTTCCCGGAAGCGGTCGACGATGGCGTCTTTGATCTTTTGTGCGCCAAACTGGGTGTTATTGAGGTAATCGGTCCGACCGTGAAAATCGATACGGAAGCTGGCTTTCACCGGGAACAGCATCGGCCAGTCCACCAGATTGGCGACTCTGTAGACGTCATCGACACTGTCTACCTGACTTTCCTGTAAAGGCAACAGCAAGCGGGAGGCCAGACGCGACCACAAACAGAAACGATAGGCGGTAACAATATCACCACGCCAGTGCACGCCAAGGTGCGTTTCCCGTTCAACTATCCCCCCTAAGCCGTTGATTTCATCTGCTAACAGCGGCTCGATACCTTTTGGGCAGGCTGCCAGAAAAGTCATTGCGGCGTTCGGGGTTTCGTTTTGCATGTCGATAAAGCCTGTTTCGTCAAATAGCCAAAGACTGTAAGAAAAGCGTCTTTTAGAAGTAATAAATAATTAACAATGACCGCCTCACTTTGTTAGAAATGATAGTGCGCCTGTCATCGTTCTGTGTCGTTTTCCGGAACCCGACGGGCGCACCACTCTCTAAATGATCAGTTCACACAGCGCAGTGCTGATCCAAAAAACAATCCAGCGAGGATGCTTTCTATGAAAAAACAGAAACGCGATATGCAGGAAAGAGCTTTTGCACGTGGTTACCGCGCCGGCGTTGATCGCCGTTCCAAAGATCTCGCCCCACCGGGCTCATACCGCGACGCCTGGCTTGCAGGCTGGCGCTCTGGCCGCGCCGATAACTGGGATGGTTATACCGGCGTTTCTGGTATTCATAAAATAGCAGTCTGATTTCACGGGCCGTTAAGCCCAATCCAGCGCTTCCCCTCAAAGGAAGCAAAGCCCCGCTCTCAGCGGGGCTTTTTTATTGAAGTTTCAGTCAATCTCAATCATTGGCCTGTAATGCCGCAATGGCATCCACAGCCTCAGCAATCAATTGTGGGCCACGGTAGATAAAGCCACTGTAGATCTGCACCAGATCCGCACCGGCCTGCATTTTCGCCGCAGCGCCTTCGCCATCAAGAATACCGCCCACGCCAATCACCGGGATTTTGCCATCCAGTGCGCGGCTCAGGTGTAAAACTGTTTCAGTGGCCATCTCTTCCAGTGGTGCACCACTCAGACCGCCAGCTTCATCACCATGGCGGATACCTTCCACGCCATCGCGGGACAAGGTGGTATTGGTAGCGATAACACCGTCGATGCCACTGTTCACCAGAGTCTCGGCCACCATCACAACGTCTTCATCTTCCATATCCGGGGCAATCTTCACGAACACCGGCTTGTAGCCCCACTCGGCTGCCAGCTGCTGCTGACGCTCCTTGATCGGATCGAGCAGAGACTTCAGGGAGTCTCCAAACTGCAGGTTACGCAGCCCCGGGGTGTTGGGAGAGGAAATGTTCACGGTAATGTAGGTCGCGTGCTCGTAGACCTTATCAAGACATTTCAGGTAGTCCGAGGCGGCGTCTTCCACGGCTGTATCAAAGTTCTTGCCGATATTGATGCCCAGCACACCGTCAAAACGACTGGCCTTTACCCGCTCTACCAGATAATCAACACCTTTGTTGTTGAAGCCCATGCGATTGATGATGGCGCGGCGTTCCGGCAGGCGGAACAGGCGTGGTTTAGGGTTGCCCGGCTGAGGACGCGGCGTAACCGTGCCGATTTCGATAAAACCGAAGCCCAGGCGCGCAAACGCGTCTATGTATTCGCCGTTCTTGTCCAGTCCGGCAGCCAGACCAACCGGATTAGGGAAATCGATTCCCGCCACGGTGACCGGCAGACCAGCGACCTGAGGGGCAAGGTACTTCAGCAGGCCCAGACGCTCACCGGCGCCCAGCATATCCAGCCCCAGTTCGTGGGAAGTTTCCCCCTGCAAACGGAACATCAATGCCCGACTTACGCTGTACCAATCCATAACCACCTCAGATAACTGTATTTAAAACCGGCGGCATTATATGTCACAGCAAAGCTGCTGTAGACGGGTGGCCGGAAAAAAGTGCAGCAGCTGGCAGGAAAAAACGCGCTACAGGTCAGAAAACCTTTGGCACAGGACTGGTTGCAGTCCTAAACCAGCCGCTCAATGCTGAGAAACCTGCCGGAATCGGAGAAATGGATGCGGAAGCGTCCGTATATGCCGTTGTGATCCACGACTTTCTGCAACACATTAGCCGGGAAACGGGCATTGCGCCCATCTGTGGTGGTCGCCACCACGTGTTTTACGCTGCCACTGTAATAGCGCAGGTAATCGTCTGCAGAAATGGAAAGGTCGACCACTATGGCTTTGCTCAAAACTCTCGTCCGCCACCGGCATTGCTATAAAAAGCGGATGATAACGGCAAACAGGCTGGCGTACTATCGCCAGCCTGTCACTGTTTACGGCCTGACGGGGTTCGGCTGGCGGCTACTGCAGTTCATCATCCACTGCAGTGGTGTGCCGACTGGCCTGGGCCAGATCCAGCAGCTCCCTGAGCGCCACAGAGACCATCGGGAAGCCCACTGTATCCGTGGCCTTCAACTCATTGAGCATGCTCTGCCAGCGACCGATCAGGCTTTCATATTCGCTTTCCCAGCGTTCGATGGTCTGCTCCAGCGGCTCATCATCCAGCTGACCATTGAGAATACCCACGGTCAGCGCACGCTGCTGCCAGTCCAGATCATCACGCATGGTTTCCCGCGCCAGCGCTTCCCAATGGGTTACTGACGCCAGCGCGTTGACCTGCTGCATAAACCAGTTCAGTGACAGGTGCTCACCCATTTCAAAATAAGCCTGCGCTACCTGATCAATCGGTCGCCCGGTGAGATCCGCGGCCTCGATAATGCCCAGCGCGGAATACAGGTTGGCAGCACCGGCGGTCACTGCCGCCAGCTCTTCCGGCACGCCGGCGTCCATACGCTGCTGGTAGGTTGCCTGCCAGCGATCATAGGCAGAACCTTTAAGCATCTGCCCGAGCTTAGCGGCAATACTGCCCACCGCCGGACGGAAGCGTTCGACCTCGGCCTTGATATCCATATTGGCGCGACGGTTACGCAGGAACCAACGCGCAGCACGGCGCACCAGGCGCATGAGATCGACCATCATGTCTTCCTGCAGCTCAGTGGTGATCTGATAGTCCAGCGCCGTGATGGCCTGCCAGTGCTGATCAAGACAGAAGATATCCCGCGCCGTAGTATAGGCTGCGGCAATATCACAGATGGTCGCGCCGGTAGAATCATGCAGGCGGTTCACAAAGGTGATACCCATGTAATTCACCAGATCATTGGCCAGCTGGGTGGCAATGATTTCACCGCGCAGACGGTGGCGATACAGAGGTTCGTGGAAATCTTTCACCAATCCCTGCGGGAAAGCAGTTTCCAGAATATTGGCGATGTAACTGTTTTCATTAATCTGTGGACGGTTAAGCTGCTCTTTCAGATCAGCCTTGGTGTAGGAAATCAGCACTGATAATTCTGGTCGGGTAAGACCCAGATCCGCCGTTTTACGTTCAAGCAGCGTGTCTTCTGACGGCAGGAATTCCAGCGCCCGGTTGAGCTTACCCTGCCCTTCGTATTCCCGGATCAGCCGCGCGTATTCATCCAGCCGCACCTGACAGTCACGGTAAGCCAACGCAATGGCCTGGGTCTGGCGGTAGTTATTATTCAGCACCAGCGCGGCGACATTATCGGTCTGATCCATAAAGATCTGATTGCGTTGTTTACGCGTCAGATCACCACTGTCGAGCACATCGTTAAGCATAATTTTGATGTTCACTTCGTGGTCAGAACAGTCAACGCCACCAGCGTTATCGATAAAGTCGGTATAAGACGCCCCGCCATTGAGGCCGAACTCGATCCGGCCCAACTGAGTCACCCCGAGGTTACCGCCCTCGCCAATGACTTTGGCACGGACTTCACTGCCGTTAATCCGCAGGCTGTCGTTGGCTTTATCACCCACCTGCGAATGCCGTTCCGCGGAACCTTTAATGTAGGTACCGATACCACCATTCCAGATCAGATCAACCGGCGCCTTCAGGATCGCACTGATCAGTTCCGCCGGCTGCAGATGATCTTCGCTGATGTCGAAACATTTTTTCATTTCCGGCGAGATATTGATGCGCTTGGCCGAGCGCAGGAAAATACCACCGCCTTTGGAAATTAATTCACGGTTGTAGTCATCCCAACTGGAGCGTGGCAGCTCGAACAGGCGCTTGCGTTCTTCATAACTGCTGGCCGAATCCGGCGTCGGATCGACAAAAATATGCATATGGTTAAACGCTGCCACCAGGCAGATATGTTTCGATAACAGCATACCGTTACCAAAAACATCCCCGGCCATATCGCCGATGCCCACCACTGAAAAGTCCGTATCCTGAACGTTAACGCCCTGCTCACGGAAGTGACGTTGCACGGATACCCAGGCACCACGCGCAGTAATCCCCATTTTTTTGTGGTCGTAACCAATGGAGCCACCGGAAGCAAACGCATCGCCCATCCAGAAACCGCGGTTAACCGAAATTTCGTTGGCAATATCAGAAAAGGTCGCCGTGCCTTTATCCGCAGCTACCACCAGATACGGATCATCACCGTCGTGACGAACGACATTTTCCGGTGGGATAATGGCACCCTCACTGAGGTTATCGGTAACGTCTAACAGCGCACTGATGAACGTCTGGTAGCTGGCAATCCCTTCCGCCATAAAGGCATCGCGGCCGCCGTCTTTCGGCAGGCACTTGGCGATAAAGCCGCCTTTAGCGCCAACCGGCACGATCACCGCATTTTTAACCTGCTGGGCTTTCACCAGACCGAGAATCTCAGTACGGAAATCTTCGCTGCGGTCAGACCAGCGCAGACCACCGCGGGCAACCGGACCACCGCGCAGATGCACACCTTCGACCCGTGGCGAATAAACAAAGATTTCATACATAGGCCGCGGCAACGGCATATCGGACACCGCATGCGGATTAATTTTAAACGACAGGTAAGACTTACTCTTTCCTTCGTCGTCCAGCTGATAGAAGTTGGTGCGCAGCGTCGCTTTAATCAATTCGATATAACGGCGGATGGTGCGGTCTTCATTCAGCTGATCCACATCTTCCAGCGCTGCAATCAGCGATTCTTCGCATTCACTGACCTGCTCAGCACGTTGCTCTGCACTGACATCACGCAGGTCGAAACGCAGATGAAAAAGTTTGACCAGCTGGGCACTGACATGAATATAGCGGCACAGGGTTTCGGCGATATAGCTTTCGGAAATACCAAAGCGGATCTGCTTCATATAACGGGCGAACGCCCGCAGAATGGCAATATCTTTCCAGCCCAGCTGACCGCCCAGCACCAGCCGGTTAAAGCCGTCGTTTTCTGAAATGCCATGCCAGATAGCACTGAATGAATCCTGAAACAGATTCTTCACTTCGGCAATGTTAATACTGTCTGACAGCGTGTAACGCAGCAGAAAATTATGAATCCAGACTTTCTTCCCGTCAGAGCAGGTAATTTCATACGGATGCTCACCGAGCACCCGCAGACCAAGATTTTCCAGCACAGGAATGACGTCGGATAACGGCAGAATCGTATCGCGGTTAAACAGCTTGAACCTGAGCTCGTTGTCACCTTCCTCCAGCTCGCGATAAAAGCTCATGGCCAGATCGCCTGCCGGTTTATCACGCAGTGATTCCATGTGCTGAATATCCGCCACCGCCGTGCGCGCAGTAAATGCCTCGCGGTAGCCCGCCGGGAACGCGCCACGGTACAGATGGTATTGATGGTTGCCCTGCTCCTCACCCACCTGCTCGCTAAGCGCCGCCTGCAGATCATCCGGCCAGGAACGCACCACCTGCGAAATACGGCGTTTCACCTTTTCTTCGTCAAAATTAACCGGCGAATCCGGATTCAGGCGCAACAGGTAATAGGCACGGGCCAGCACCGACTCAGAGAAATAGGTATTAAATTCAACATCCAGCGTGTCGAATTCTTCACGCAATACCGCTTCGATTTTGAGCCGCATTTCGGTGTTGTAAACATCCCGCGGTGTGTACACCAGACAGGAAATAAATTTGCTGTAGGAATCTTTGCGCAGATAGACACGGGTCTGGCGTCGTTCCTGAATATTAAGAATACTGACCGCGGTTTTCACCAGTTCTTCGGCTGACGACTGAAACAGCTCATCGCGCGGGTACACTTCAAGAATACGGTTCAGTTCTTTGGCGCTGTGACTGCCCGGGGTAAAGTCGGCCATCGCGCGCACGGCGTTGAGTTTTTCCCGCACAAACGGAATATTGTTGGGTGTCTCGATATACACCATAGAGGTATACAGACCGAGGAAACGCACACCGCGTACCACACGACCGTCTTTATCGAGGATTTTCACCACCACATAATCCGGATACGCCGGACGGTGTACCCGCGAGCGCGAGCCGGATTTCATAAAACTGACGATACTGGAATCGGTAATAAAATCCCGTACCTCATCTTCCAGATCCGTCAGCTTCAGACGGTCGCGGCTGGCCTTATTGTGGCGGAACAGACCAAGGTCTTTATCGCTGTCACGTACCACATAAGACTCACCGCCGTCTTCCTCAATATGGAATTCGTCACAGGCAAGGAAGGTAAAGTGATTGGCCTGCAGCCACAGAATAAACTCGCGCGCTTCCCGGTAATCCGCCTTGCGGCCTTTCTCTGCCGGTTTGGCCAGAGCCGCCGCGCATTCTTCCGCGCGTTCAGAGATGGCCTGAAAATCCGCCACACAGGCGTGCACTTCGGCGATAACGTCCAGTAATTCACTTTCCAGCTGTGTCAGCAGCGCGGCATCAGAATGAAGATCAAATTCAATATAGATGATGGCTTCCGGCGTACTGTCTTTTGCTGCCCGGCTCCAGTCATCTTTGCTGATCAGAGTATGTTTGCGATCACGCTTTGCGTGCATCACACAATAATGGATGGCGTGCAGCGACAGCTGATGGCTGTTGAGCAGCATACGGATGGAGTCCACCAGAAAAGGGACATCCTCACAGACGATTTCCACCACAGTATGCATCGACTGCCAGCCATGGTTTTCATAGTCCGGGTTAAAAACCCGCACCCGGCTTTCACCCGGCTTGCGCTGCTGAATGAACTGCCAACAGGACAGCGTGGCACCGTACAGGTCCTCCAGTGCCCGGGCCATCATTTCATCTTCAGGGGCACCGGAGAAATAAATCCGTGCGAAACGCTGAAGAATATCCGCCTGTTCTGCCTGATTTCGCTCCGCGATCAGGGAATTCAGTTCAGTGAGCATAATCTTTTCCATTTTATTGTGATTTTTTCAGCTTAGAACATTTACGACAATTTAAACGCCCGGATGTTACGTTTTTGTAAGCTGCTGCGATTAACGCAGATCCTGCCCGGCCCAATGCAAGGCGCCATTGATCTGTGACGGTAGCCGGTAATAAGTACGGCAATAAGCCGGGCAACGGTCGACGGCCATTGCTCAGACTGCGACAATCCGTCCCGGTGTGGCCGGAACTTTCTTCAGCCGCGCCGCTCTGAGCCATTGACCTGACTCTTACAGTCAATAAAATCCCTGTTAAATCAACGCTCTGGAAGAAAGGACTATGACAGTACAAGAGGGTTTCGCCCGCCTCAATTCGTCTTTACAGGAACAGATCATCGGCCAGCCGCATCTGGTTGAACGCCTGCTTATCTGTCTGTTAAGTGACGGCCATTTACTGGTCGAAGGGGCACCCGGTCTGGCGAAAACCAAAGCCATCAATGCCCTTGCGCAACGTCTCGAAGGTGACTTCAAGCGCGTCCAGTTCACACCCGACCTGCTGCCCGGCGATATCACAGGTACTGAAATCTACCGTCCGCAACAGGAATCCTTTGATTTTCAGGCCGGTCCTATCTTCCATAACCTGATTCTCGCCGACGAGATCAACCGTGCTCCGGCCAAGGTGCAGAGCGCTCTGCTGGAAGCCATGGCAGAACGTCAGGTCACCGTGGGTGGTGTTACCCGCCCATTGCCGCCGATGTTTATGGTAATGGCGACTCAGAACCCGATCGAACAGGAAGGCACCTACCCACTGCCGGAAGCTCAGCTTGACCGCTTTCTGATGCATGTGGTGATTGATTATCCGGCAGCGGAAGCAGAGCAGCTGATTCTCCGTCTGGCCCGTGGCGAGGCACTGCAGCAAAGCACAGGCAGCGATGTCAAACTCAGTCAGGACGATGTGTTTGCCGCACGTAAAGAGGTACTGAACCTGCACATGAGCGATGCGGTTGAGCAGTATCTGGTGCAGCTGATCATGGCTACCCGCCGTGCCGAAGGCTATGGCAAAGACCTCGACAGCTGGATCGAATTCGGCGCCAGCCCACGGGGTACCATTGCCCTGGACCGCTGTGCCCGCGCCCACGCCTGGCTGAAAGGACGGGATTACGTCAGTCCGGAAGATGTTCAGGCCGTCGCCCATGATGTGCTGCGTCATCGTCTGCTGCTGAGCTTTGAAGCCGAAGCTTCCGGCATGACCGTCAACAAAGTGATTAACGAACTGCTGCAACGGGTACCGGTAATCTGATATGAGCCGCTCCGCCCGTTCCAGCGATCTGCAGTTTTCTGCCGGTGCCGTGATCGATGCCGCCAATCTGGTGCGTCTGCGTGCGCTGTCAGGCTTTCTGCCGCTGCATCGCCAGCGCAAAATTCTCAACGACCTGTCCGGCAGCCACACCTCGGCGGTACGTGGCCGCGGTCTCGATTACGCCGAAGTGCGCGCCTATCAGCCGGGCGACGATATCCGCGCCATGGACTGGCGGGTAACCGCCCGCACTGGCGACGCCCATATCAAAGTGTTTAAAGAAGAGCGCGAACGGCCGGTGATCATCGTCTGCGATCTGCGCTCGGGCATGCATTTCGGCACGCGCCACGCCTTTAAAAGTGTGCTGGCTGCCGATCTTGCTGCACTGCTGGCCTGGGCGGCCAGCAATCACGGCGACCGGGTTGGCGCGCTGCTGTTCAACGATGAAGACGAAACCGACCTGCGCCCGAAAACCGGCCGCAAACAGGTACTGCAGATCATCAATGCTCTTGCAGAAGCAAAGCCGCAACCTTACCGTACGGGCCGCATGCAACAGATGTGTCGTCATCTGCGGCGCGTTGTTCGCCCAGGCAGTGCGGTATATTTCATCAGTGATTTCGCCGGATTCGACGATGAATGTGAACGTCAGCTGTTCGACCTGACCCGTCACAGTGATCTGATTGCCCTGCAGGTTTCCGATCCGCTGGAAGCCAGCCTGCCGCCACCCGGTGTTTATCAGTTTGCCTGGCAGGATAAAAAGCATCTGGTCAACGCCGCTGACCGCCGTCTGCGTCAGCAATACGAAGACGCCTGGCAACAGCGCCGTAATGACCTTAGCGCCCACATGTTGCGGCTGAAATCGCCGCTACTGGCGTTAACTACCGACATGGCGGATCCACTCACAGCGCTGCGCAATGGTCTTGGCCTGAGCGGCAGTCGTACGAGCGGGAGGCGCGGATGAATCCGACCACCCCGCAGTTGCCGCTGGAAGATATTATTCTGCCCGCCGCGCCTGGCATCTGGCCACTGGCACCCGGCTGGTGGCTGCTGCTGGCATTAATGCTGGCATTAATGCTGGTGTTGATCGCCGCCACTTTCCTGCTGCTGCGCCGGCGTAAACGCCTGCAGGCGTTGAGCCTGCCCTTCCGCCGCATCACCATCCGTCTCAATGATTTGCAGACGCAACATAAGCGTCTGAGCCCTGAAATGATTCAGGATATTAATACCCAGCTGAAAATCTGGTGCCGTCACCGCTATCCGCAGGCGGTTAACCTGTATGGCAAAGACTGGGCGGTTTTTCTCGCCAACACCAACAACAGTTTCAGCAAAGATGAATTACGCCTGCTCGGCACCGGCGCCTATGTCCCTGAGGGACGCTTTGACGGCGATGCCGGCCAGCTGTTCGCTGCGGTAACGCAGTGGCTTGAACAGAGTGAAAAGCACTGGAGGCGCTCCAATGCCTGATTTACTGCCTCAGTTCCACTGGCTGTGGGCCTTTGCTCTGCTGCCGCTGCCGTTGGTGCTGCGTTTACTGACTCCAGCAGTGAAGCGCCAGAGCAGCGCCCTGAAAGTGCCGGTCCCGACACTGTTGCCGCAACAGAACAGCGAACAC
>MDSZ01136838.1_pt1 | contig 53575 bp, 49 predicted proteins | sample 811201 | NCBI WGS metagenome assembly MDSZ01 (sample SAMN05326647, study PRJNA326480) | marine metagenome | isolation source: seawater | place: Indian Ocean: North | collected 2010
CCTGGTATTCGTGACCTACTCTCTGAAGGTCAAGAAATCATCGTGCAGGTAGACAAAGAAGAGCGTGGCAACAAAGGCGCAGCCTTAACCACCTTTATTAGTCTTGCCGGTCGTTACCTAGTGTTAATGCCCAATAATCCTCGCGCTGGTGGTATCTCTCGTCGCATTGAAGGCGAAGAGCGAGCACAATTGCGTGAGGTAATGAGCGAACTAAGTGTGCCTGATGAGGCTGGTGTTATTGTGCGAACTGCCGGCATCGGTCGCAGTTCGGAAGAACTACAATGGGATCTAGATTACCTACAACAACTGTGGGATTCCATTACCCATGCTGCTGCACAACGCCCAGCACCCTTCTTAATCTACCAAGAAAGCAACGTCATTATTCGTGCGATGCGTGACTACCTGCGCCAAGATATTGGTGAGGTATTAATTGACGAAGAAAAAGTCTACCAAGATGTGCTTAATTTTGTGCAGCAGGTGATGCCTAGCTATCAAAACAAAATTAAGCTTTACCAACAGGAAACACCTCTATTCAATCGTTTCCAAATTGAATCTCAAATTGAAACCGCTTTTCAGCGCGAAGTCAGTCTGCCCTCTGGTGGGGCCATCGTTATTGACCCAACTGAAGCACTGGTTTCCATTGATATCAACTCGGCCAGAGCTACCAAAGGCAGTGATATTGAAGAGACAGCCCTTAATACCAATCTTGAAGCCGCCGAAGAAATCGCCCGCCAACTTCGCCTCCGTGATATGGGCGGCTTAGTTGTTATCGACTTTATTGATATGGGTCCCATGCGCAATCAGCGTGCCGTTGAGAATAAGCTCAGAGAAGCACTAAAACTTGATCGTGCTCGTGTGCAAGTGGGTCGTATCTCACGTTTTGGCCTGATGGAAATGTCACGTCAACGCTTACGCCCTTCTCTCGGTGAGACTTCTGGTATCGTTTGTCCCCGCTGTAACGGCCAAGGCACCATTCGTGACGTATCTTCTTTAGCTTTATCGATCATTCGTTTGATCAATGAAGAGGCTAGTAAAGAGCGTTCGGCAGAGATTCGTGCCGTATTGCCAGTTAATATGGCCACTTTTCTGTTGAACGAAAAACGTGATCAATTAATGGAAATTGAAAAGAGCAACAACCTTCGAGTTGTGGTGATTCCAAACCCACATATGGACACACCACATTTTGAAGTTAGTCGTTTGCGCGATGATCATGATGCTGTGCAAAGCGGCGAAAATAGCTATGAAATTGAGTTAGAGAGTCAGCAATTTAATGCTGAAGAATTTAACCAACAAGCTCATGTCCCTGTTGAAAGAGCCGCTGTGCAATCGGTTAAACCAGCTCAGCCAGCCCCTTCACCGACAGCGAAAAAGACGCAAGTAACAACGGCTAGTCAAGATCAATCCTCTGGACTCGGTAAACGTATTGTCAAAGCTTTGGGTAGCATCTTTACTAGTGCCCCGGCTGCAAGTGAAAAAACCACGAAGTCTGACAAGAAAAAGCCTGCCGGCCAACGTAATAATCAACGTAAGCGCAATAACAGTGAAGACCGTAATGGTAATCGCAATAATCGCCGTAATGAGCGTAAGCGCAATAACCGAGATCAGAAGGCCAAAGCTAACTCCTCTGAGCAAAATAACGAGACCAAAACTTCAAATAACGAAGAAAAGCGTCAAAATCGACGCAATGATAATCGTAAAAACGGTCGTAACCGTAATACTCAGAAGAAAGAACGTGCACCGGAAGCTGTAGATCAGCAATCCAACCAAGATGCTATTCCTGAGGAGGCATACGAATCAGCTGCTAACCGTACCCGTGAACAAAAACGTCGCCGCGATCGCTCCGGTAAGCGTAGTGGTCGTAATCAAGGGTCTAGTGCAGATAGCTCAATAGCTCCTGAACAAGAGCAAATGATTGATCAGGCAGCTCAAGATGCTAGTCAAGAGCAGGCTCCTGTAGCAAGTGAAGCTGCGGTGGAGTCAGCCCCTAGCAAACCAAGCCGTGCGCGCCGTAATTCACGCAGCCGTAAACCAAAGGCTGTGGCTAACGATGACCAACAGACCAATAATGAGACTGTGGCATCAGCTGAGGTGGTCTCCGAAGATAAAACTGCAGTAACCGCTTCTGAGGCTCCAACTGAGTCAACATCTAAAGAGACCAAAATAGCTGAAGAAAAAGTTGTAGCTCCTGAAGCAACTACAACCACTACAGATGATTCTGCAACTGAGTCTTCACAGACAGCTACTAAGTCAGATTCTGAGGCAGTAGACGAGCAAGCAGCAACTGCAGACGCAAAGCCAGAATCAAAGCGTCGTCAACGTCGTCGAGCTGCCAATGATCCACGAGAAAAACGTCGTCGTGCGAAGGCCACTGAAGCGACTGAGCCGAAAGTCACAAAGGCATCAGACGCTACTGAACAGGCGCCAAAGCAGGAACCAGCAGTTGAGGCTGAGCAAAAAGCTGAACCTGTCGTAGCCTCAGCTGAGGTTAAAGTAGAAGCTGAGGTAGTTCCTACAGAGCCTCCTGCTGCTGAACCTAAAGCACCAGAAACAAACGCTTAATGTAACAACTCCAAGGCATTAAAAAACCCACTTCAAAGTGGGTTTTTTATTTTCTAAGACTATTTAATGATGGCAGCCTTAGGAATTTACTTGTGCTTATTTAAGAGCAAATCCAGTTTGCTAGCCATACGTTGGTTATCATCTAGGCCTTGGAAAGGATTATCTGCTTTTTTTACTTTAGCTTGCCCTTGTGGAACTGCTTTTTTCTGAGCTACGTTTTTACGTGACTTAGGCGGTCTGCGCACAGCGCGTTTATCTTGCTTTTGGTTATTACTCTTTGGCTTACCAGGCCGCTGAGCTGGCAACTTACTTGCCGCATGAGCCGCTTCGCCGGCAGTAACTTGCCCGGCCTCTTCACCTAATAAGTCCACCCGCGCAGCACCTTCACTTTGCGCCCGCAAATAAGCATATATACGCACATAACTTGCCAAACCACGCTTGATTTTGTTCTGGCTTATTTTGCCGTCCGCCACCAAATCTTCTTGTATGCCAATTTTTAAGGGTTTAGGTTCACTCACCGAAAAAGTTTGCGGATAGTTTTCGCATAGTAATTGCACCGCCGCACGATTGGCAGCTCTACTTTTTGCTTTTTTGCGTTCAGCCGCTTCTTTGGCTACTGCTACAGGAGTCGATTCCTCTTGAGCAACAGACGTTTCGGTATTATTTTCGGCGGTGGGTTCAGTTGTCTGGTTCATTTTTGATTCATTAAGTTTGATTATTTAGGCATATTGGGTGATTTGCCCTTATGACCTAATTTAGTTATTTCGAGTCATCCATTTAAGTCGCTTAGCAAGCACTATGCTTACTAACTAACCCTCTTCTATAACTTTAGCTGATAAGGCTGGTTCAGAGTATTTATTGACTTTTTGCTGTAGCTCGGCTCCCTGCTGTCTTAACAATTGATACTGTTGGCGCAGATCCTTTACTCGCTTGCGGTTGCCGTCCAGCTCCTGCTCGGCTTGGCGCATAAGTACTTGTAGCTGTTCCAACAATTGGGGAACGCTTTGGGATTGTTCTGCACTCATCAAATATCCTTTGCCATAACGCTTCTCTGTGTATTGACGAATTGTACCCATTAACGCAGTGCCTAGCCATACTAGGAAGTGTAAATAGTCACTAATTTCTTACTATTTTGTTTTATCTTACAAAGCCACATAACAATATACTTGTGTTTCATGAACAACCTTGTCTATACTGATTCTATCCGTAGTCAAATCAAAGCGCATTACCCTCCCATCCATTTGACTAGAGGAGAAGGTTATGAAACCTCCCAAAGGACAAACTGACGAGATTAACACTAAGGTAGTGGATCTCTTTAGCGGTCAACCTTACAGCGGTAATGATGGCCCTTTTATCGTCCGTTTAGCAGCAGAATTGGACGGCTTCGAAGCACTTTACTCCGATACCCACGGCACCCCTTCTCCAGGCCAAGAAGTTTACAGCGTCAATATTCTATTTTGGGCACTGCTGAGCGACGGCTCTGTGGTTGGTATGATTCCTTGGTTTGATCAATTGATTAGCTGCAATACCCTAAATCATCCAGATACTGGTTTTTTCTTAGGTTACCTTGACTCTGGTGTAGATGAGCTCTTTGCCGCCCCACCCGAACATAAACGCATTGAACTGGAGTCTGCTGCTAGTTATTTTCATTTTGAACCTAGTTCTGAGGACGTCATTATCCAAGAACTACCAGATACATGTGGCACACATGCCATTTTTTCTGCTGATCAAATGCAAAATTTTAATATGGCTGAAGTATTTAGCTGGCGTTTATTAAGTAATGGTAGAGTTCAGGCTATGGTTATTCATATGGATGATGTTGAACGGTGGCCGGTATTATTGGGTGATGATGCCCTTATGGCTTGCGAAGATAGTGACGACTTCTGTTGCTTCTTCCAATATCGAATGGCGGTAAAATTAAAACAGGACGATACGGATTTAAAAACATTACTAGAGCAGCTCACCTCCACCTAGTCCTGTAACAAAATAAGCTTAACTCAATAATATTTGGGCATTACTAAGTATGGTGCCCATTATTAACCTTTACGGATCATATATTGATAATGCCCATCAGCTTCGGTCTGACTAAGTAGTTCGTGGCCAAGAAAAAGACAAAACTTGGGTATATCTCGTGTGGTAGATGGGTCAGTAGCGAGCACTTGTAGTACCTGACCTGATTCTATATCTCTTATTTTATTATGCATTAACATCACTGGCTCAGGACAAAAAAGCCCATTAGTATCAAGCACTTGATCAGGTTTTATCGGTGAATTCATAGTTCAATACTATTCTCTAGCTAATGGCAGGCATTCTACCCTGAAAAATACAAGTATACGACTGCTAAATGGGCGTTTTGGTTATTGAATCCAATATCTAAACCACTTGGCACTTTGCTCAATCGCCTGCTGTTGTGTCATTGCGGCCTCCTTATAAGGATTAAAGCCGTGATCCATATGGGGCAGCCATTGGCAGCTAATTGAATTGGGTAATGACAAGTTGGTTACTGTTGCTTGCGTGCCTAAAGCATCTCGGGTGCCCTGAATAATCAAGCCAGGCTTACGATTGGTTAATAAGTGTGCCACTCGCAGTTGATCTGGTTTTTTTTGTGGGTGAAAAGGATACCCAAGAGCACACCAGCCTTTTATTTCCACGGCCTGCGATTCTTGTGCCAGCATACTTGCAATACGCCCACCCATAGATTTTCCCATTAACCATATTGGCTGCTCCTGAGCCAATAAAGTGATCCATTGCTGATGCTCGTCAATGAGTATGGGTATGCGAGGCGGTGGGCGCTGACGGCCACTGGCGTGTATAGTTTGCATATAGGCATAGTCAAACAAGCTGACCTTAAAGCCCTCGCTAATCAGGGCGTCCGCCTGACGCTGCATAAATTCATGGCGCATCCCCACACCCGAACCATGGGCCAAAATTATATGTTCATTACCCTGGCCTCCTTGTAGGTAATCACCTAGGGGGGACGTACACCAATGTAATAAACTCGAAATATAATTAGTCGCCATAGATTACCGTTACAATAAAACACTTATTTTGTTAAAAAGCTAAAAGAGTCTATCGAAGACTTCATTTGTAAAGTTTTCAAACCATCTCTCTAAATGACTAGAAATCGATCATCAAAGCCCCTATATATGGCAGTAATAGTATAGATAGTTTTATAAAACACCAGCCTTTAGTTTAATTTGGTATTTATACTGTAAATGTATCGCAAGTAAGATTGATTAGCGGTTAAAATTCTAGGATAATATGCCGCGCAAACCCCCGCATTGTAGAGCTAACCAACTATAAATATAAAAGCCACTGCCACAGCAAGTATCTATAGGCTTGTGTGGTCGTTCTAGCGCTTGAATTACATAGTGGGTCTATTAAGGACACAGTAAGTAAGGATACACGAAGCAAGAATAGCAGTAGCATGAATCGCCATGTTAACTGTTAGTTTTTTGTAATTGTTTAGCTTTATAGCTCTGGCCAAAGGCCGCAGTTGTTACAACGAATATTCCCTCAGACCAAAGCAGAGTGGTCTTGGAGTATTTATCTTTTAGCACTTAATGAGAAAAGACTATGAGTGAAACCACACCCGAAACTTATAACTACAAGGTAGTGCGCCAATTCGCTATCATGACAGTTGTTTGGGGTATCATCGGCATGTCCGTTGGTGTCTTAATTGCTGCTCAGCTAGTTTGGCCGGCTTTGAATTTCGATACTGCTTGGTTTAGTTTTGGCCGCTTGCGCCCGTTGCACACCAATATAGTTATTTTTGCTTTTGGCGGTTGTGCCCTATTCTCCACTTCTTATTATGTTGTGCAACGTACCTGTCAGGTGCGTTTGTTCGCCGAACCCCTAGTTAAGTTTACCTTCTGGGGCTGGCAAGCGGTTATTGTTTTAGCCGCCATTACCTTACCTATGGGCCTTACCACCTCTAAGGAGTATGCCGAATTAGAATGGCCTATCGATATTCTCTTAGGTCTGGTTTGGATATCCTATGCCATTGTCTTCTTAGGTACCGTGGCAAAACGCAAAACCTCTCATATATATGTTGGTAATTGGTTCTATATGGCCTTTATTATTACGGTTGCTATTCTGCATATCGTTAACAGTGCCGCAATACCCGTTACGCTTACCAAGTCTTACTCGGCTTATGCAGGTACCGTCGATGCTATGGTGCAATGGTGGTATGGTCATAATGCCGTAGGCTTCTTCCTGACTGCAGGCTTCTTGGGCATTATGTATTACTTTGTACCAAAACAAGCTGAACGTCCCATTTTCTCTTATCGCTTATCAGTTGTTCACTTCTGGGCTTTGATTGCGACTTATATGTGGGCTGGTGGACATCACTTGCATTACTCTGCTCTGCCTGACTGGACTCAATCTGTGGGTATGGTTATGTCACTTATTCTCTTGGCACCTTCTTGGGGTGGCATGATAAACGGCATGATGACCTTATCTGGCGCTTGGCATAAATTACGTACCGATCCTATTCTGCGCTTCTTAGTGGTGTCTCTGTCTTTCTATGGCATGTCTACCTTTGAAGGCCCAATGATGGCAATCAAAACCGTAAATGCCCTGTCCCATAATACGGACTGGACTATCGGTCATGTGCATTCTGGTGCTCTGGGCTGGGTAGCGATGATTTCTATCGGTGCCGTCTACCATATGATTCCTAAGGTATTTGGTAAATCTGCTATGTACAGCACCAAGCTTATTAACACCCACTTCTGGTTAGCCACAGTTGGTGTCGTACTTTATATAGCTGCCATGTGGGTAAACGGTATTTTGCAAGGCCTGATGTGGCGTGCAGTCAACCAAGACGGCACCCTAACCTATAGCTTTGTTGAATCTCTGGAAGCTAGCCATTTCGGATATGTTGTGCGTGTCATTGGCGGGGCTTTCTTCCTAAGCGGTATGCTGGTTATGGCATACAACATTTGGCAAACCGTGCGCAGTGAAGAAACTGAGCCGGCCCTTGCTCCATCTGCTGTATAAGGAATTGCCATTATGATTAAACATGAAATCATTGAAAAGAATATCAGCCTGATGGTGCTCTTGATCATTATCGTTATCAGCGGTGGTGGTTTAGCCGAAATTGTGCCGTTATTTTTCCAAAAAGAAACCACCACGCCGGTGGCTGGCCTGCGCGTATTAACGCCATTAGAACTAGAAGGTCGTGATATCTATATTCGTGAGGGTTGCCACGTTTGTCACACCCAACAGATTCGTCCTTTCCGCGCGGAAACTGAACGCTACGGTCATTACTCTGTGGCTGGTGAGTTTGTCTATGATCACCCCTTCCTATGGGGTTCCAAGCGCACTGGACCAGACCTAGCCAGGGTGGGTGGTCGCTACTCCGATGATTGGCACCGAGCCCACCTTTATAATCCACGTGACGTGGTACCTGAGTCCATTATGCCGTCTTACCCTTGGCTGTTTAGCAATAAGCTAACTGGCGAAAATACCGCGGCTAAAATGGAGGCACTGCGTGTTGTGGGTGTTCCTTTCACCGATACAGCCATTGCTAATGCTGAAGCTGATGTGAAGGGCAAAACAGAGATTACTGCTCTGGTTGCCTATCTACAGCAACTCGGCACAGTAATGTCAAATAGGCGTTAATTATGTCCTACGATAGCTACGGCCCATACATAGTTGTAATTATGCTGATTACGTTTATCGGCCTCTATGCATGGGTACTCAGTCCCAAACGTACCAAAGGTTTTAACGAAGCTGCCAACCTACCCTTCGCTGATGAAGAGAAGGCCAAGGAAAAAAATGGAGACATAAAGCATGACTAGTTTTTGGAGTCTATGGATTTCTTTTATTACCTTAGCCGTTATTTTTGGCTGCTTGATTCTTGTGGTTCGTACCCGCCGCAGTGAAGTATATAAAGAGACCACAACCGAAACCATGCATCACTCTTTTGATGGTATTGAAGAACTAGATAACCCCCTGCCGCGCTGGTGGTTCAATATGTTTATCATTACCGTTGTATTTTCGGTGGTATATCTATTCTTGTACCCAGGACTAGGCAGTTACAAAGGTTATCTGAACTGGACCAGTTATAATCAGTGGGAAGAGGAAATGGCTCACGCTGAGGAACACTACCAGCCAGTCTTTGCTCAATACTCTCATTTAGCCATCGAAGATATTGCCAACAACGATACTGCACGACTGATGGGGCAGCGTATGTTTAACAATAACTGTGCTGTTTGTCACGGCCAAGGTGGTGTTGGCGCTTATGGTTTTCCAAACTTAGCTGACAATGATTGGTTGTATGGTGGCGATGGCGCTACTATCAAAGCCACTCTTCTCTATGGTCGTAAGGGTGCCATGCCACCTTGGTTAGATATTTTAGGTGAAGATGGTGTTCGTAATGTTACCTCCTATGTACTCAGCTTAAGTGGCCAAGAAGTCAATGCTCAAGCGGCTGCCCAAGGCCAAACCACCTATCAAGCTATGTGTGTAGCCTGTCATGGTAGTGAAGGTAAAGGTAATCTGACTTTAGGCGCCCCTAATTTAACGGATAATATTTGGTTATATGGTGGCAGTTTTGAACAGATTGCCCACACTATTCGTCAGGGCCGTAATGGGGTTATGCCTTCCCATGGTGAACTTCTAAGTGAAGATAAGATTAACCTGATTTCTGGTTACGTATATAGTTTGTCTAATTGATAAGCCTTGAGGCCTCGATTGAGAAAATATTGCTCATCAAGGCCTCAAACTCAACTGTGTCATAACAATAATAAAATAGCGCATTAAGCACATAGGCTGAGTTTGCGTTGTTTATGTTGTGAGCATTGCTCGATAAAATTGCAGGTCAAGTATGGAAAAGATTCCTACCAAGCAAATTGACACTGAGCCTGAAAAGCAATACATAGATCTCTATGCGAAAAGTGAGAGAATTTATGTGCGAGCTTATCGGGGATTTTATCGTAACCTACGTAATATCAGTGCCTGGGCACTGTTACTTATTTATTTTCTCACCCCATGGCTAAGTTGGGATGACCGCCAAGCCATTTTATTTGATTTACCGGCTCGTCAGTTCCATATTTTTTCTCTTACCTTCTGGCCCCAAGATTTTGGTTTATTAAGTGGGCTATTAATTCTTTTTGCTTTTGGGCTATTTTTTGTCACCGTTTTTGCTGGCCGCGTTTGGTGCGGTTATACCTGCTTTCAAACCGTGTGGACCTACTTCTTTATGTGGGCGGAAGAATTTGCTGAAGGTAGTCGTAACGCCCGTGTCAAACTAGATAAACAACCTATGAGTGTTACCAAGTTTCGCAAGAAATTGGTTAAGCATAGTCTTTGGGTACTGATCGCAGCGGCCACAGCCATTACCTTTATTGGTTATTTCACCCCCATCAAAGAACTCTTTGGTAAATTTTCTGGGCTGGCATTTGGCCCCTGGGAAACCTGGTGGTTAATCTTTTTCACTGTTGCCACCTATATGAACGCTGGCTATATGCGTGAGCAGGTATGTAAGTATATGTGCCCCTATGCCCGCTTCCAGAGTGTTATGTTCGATCCTGACACCCTTATTGTTACTTATGACAAAGCCCGTGGTGAGCCCCGTGGTAAAGGCTCACGCCAAGATCCTAGTGAAGATGCACTGGGTGATTGTGTAGACTGTGATATCTGTGTTGCCGTATGTCCAGTAGGTATCGATATCCGTGATGGTCTGCAATATGAATGTATTTCCTGTGCCGCCTGTATTGACGGTTGTAATGAGGTGATGGAAAGTCTTGGTAAACCCAAGGGCTTAGTACGCTATGCCACTGAAAACGTGCTCGATGGCAAAAGCTATCGATTATTACGTCCCCGCTTTCTTGGCTATGGTTTAGCCGTGTTAGCTATTACTACTTATATTGTGTTGCAGTTAGTGGCGCGTATTCCCATCGAAGTAGACCTGATGCGTGACCGCCAAAGTCTCTTTCGTGATCTAGGCAATGGGGTAATTGAAAACACTTATCGCCTTAAAGTATCAAACAAAAGTCAGAGCCCTATCAGTATTCTTGTTGACTTAAATGATATTGAAAACTACCAGTTGTTAGGCAAACAAGAGCTCTCTATCGCGCCCAATGCTACCATTGAAGAGATACTGCGGATTCAGATACACACCGATGAACTTAGTAGCTCTAATACCGATATTACATTTGCTGTAAAATCACCTGATGATAAGTCCATTAGTGTCGTGCAAGAATCACGCTTTCTGGCACCCATAAACCAAGTACTATAAGTGGAGTTACAATGACTGAGACCTCTGAAGCACTGAAACCATGGTATAAACAGCCATGGTTGTGGTTTATCTTAGCACCCCTATTTGCGGTTATGATCTTTGCTACTAGTTACGCTTATTTATCGGTGGTAACTTTTGACGGCATGGTGAAAGGTGATTATGCCAAAAATGCCAAAAGCTTTAATATGGATCATAAACGCTTAGAAAAGGCAGCCGAGCTTGGTTTAACAGCTAATCTGATTTTTGACGATATCACGGGTGATTTACGTCTCGAATTAAACGCCGCTGATACTAGCACTCTGTCATTAACTAACCTGACTTTGCTAGTTATTCATCCAACCGTGGCAAATCTTGATCAGGATCTCATTATGGCGCGCCGACCCGATGGCCATTTTTATAGTTCCCTAAACAAAAATATTACCGGTAAGCGTTATCTGCACCTGATGGATGAAGCCAAAAACTGGCGTATGACCACTGAGGTAACGACACCTTGGCCAGCTAATATCGGCTTTAAACCAAACGTGCCTTAAACTGCCCGATTATGTCTATGTCTGACTGCTTTCATTGTGGCGAACCTGTTCCCCATGATGCCCATTATCAAATACAGCTGGATGGCGTGCAGCAGCCCGTTTGTTGTATTGGATGTCAAACCGTAGCTAATACCATTATGGATCAGCAGTTAGGTGATTATTACCGTCATCGTGAGTTAAGTCGTGCTAATAGCCCCAGTTTACCACCTAATATCAATATCGAAGTTAGCGGTATGGCTATTTGGCAAGCCTATGATGACCAAGATGTACAAAATGCCTTTGTTCGCAGCCCCAATGATCAGGAAAGAGAAACAGAGCTGGTTATTGATGGCCTGACCTGTGCCGCTTGTGTCTGGTTGTTAAACCAACACCTCAGCAAACAGCCGGGCATCCTTCACTTCAACGTTAATTTGACCACCCAACGCGCCTATGTTCATTGGCAGCAAGATACCATTAAACTTAGCCAAATAATGGCCGCTATTGACAGTATTGGTTATCGCCCTAGTCCCTATCAAGCCAGCATTGCTGCCAAACGCAAAGCCAAAGATAAGCGCCAAACGATTTTACGAATTGGTATAGCTGGGCTTAGTGCCGCCCAAGTAATGATGTTGTCCTTTGGTATGTATGCCGGTATGGCTCAGGGTATGGAAGTGAATTATATGCACTTTATTCGTTGGGCGGCCCTAGTACTATCAACACCTGTGGTTTTGTATTCAGCCGCGCCCTTTTTTCAGGCAGCATGGCGCGCCTTAAAAAATCGTCACTTGGTTATGGATGTACCCGTCGCTTTAGCCATTGGTGCTGCCTATATAGCAAGTGTATGGGCTACGGTGATGCAAACGGGTGAAGTTTATTTTGATTCGGTCACTATGTTTACTTTTTTGCTGCTGTTAGGCCGATTTGTTGAGACCACAGCACGTTATCACGCTGGTAATGCTGGGAATGAATTAAATCAACTATTACCCCCAGTATGCGAGCGATTAGTCGGTGATGAATATCAGCAAATAGCTATAAATAAACTGGTTGCCGAGGATATTGTGCGGGTTTTACCGGGCGCCACTATTCCTGCTGATGGTGTCCTGCTTGAAGGCAGTACCAGTGTCAATGAGGCGGCACTTACGGGTGAATTTATGCCTGTTAGTAAATTAACTGGGGACCAATTAACGGCAGGTACCGTCAATGTCACCACCAGCCTACTTATGCGAGTTACCAAAAGCCAAGATAACAGTCGCTTACAACAGATCTTAAGTATGGTGCAGCAAGCCCATAGTTTTCGCCCTCAATTATCAAAAAGTGCTGACAAGGTCGCCCATTATTTTGTCTTAGCCGCCTTAATTGTCGCCGCTATTGTCTATACCAGCTGGTATTTCTTAGATGCCGAAAAGGCCTTTTGGATCACCCTATCTGTGTTGGTTATCACTTGTCCTTGTGCATTATCCCTTGCTACTCCAACAGCAACGGCTGTGGCCACATCAAGCCTTAGACGCCAAGGTATCTTAATGACGCGAGAAGATGCCTTAGAACAAATTGCTAAAGCCGACACTATCGTCTTTGATAAGACTGGCACCCTCACCACAGGTGCCATGTCTCTGCAAACCACCCATGCCTTAGGTCAGCTAAGTGAATTGGATTGTCGCCTATTAGCAGCACGAATGGAGCAGGATTCTGAACATCCTATAAGTCGTGCCTTCCGACATATAGACGCCAGTAACATTGAGCTAACCAATATTGTCAATCACCCCTCGGCGGGAATGAGTGCTGATTGGCCTGCGCAAGGACAAGCACTACGTCTGGGTAAACCTGAGTTTGTTTGCCAATTAGGTACATGGCAAGCACCACCAAGGCCAAACGGTGATGGTGTTTGGCTATTGCTAGGTAGTACTGACGCTGCTCTGGCTTGGCTGCATATTACCGATGCAAAACGGCCAGAATTACCAGCTGTCATGACCGAACTCAAAGCCCTAAATATGGAATTGTGTATATTATCAGGGGACCACCCAGATAATGTTGCCGATCTGGCCACAGAACTAGGCATAGATGATTGGCAGGCTAGTCAGACGCCAGCGCAAAAGCTCGCCTATATTCAGGCCAAACAACAACAGGGTAAAAGGGTATTGATGATTGGTGATGGTATCAATGATGCTCCTGTTATGGCGGCTGCTGATGCCTCTTTGGCTATGGCCTCGGGTACTGACCTAAGTAAATCTAGCGCTCCTGCTATGCTCTTACGTGACCATCTGGGTCTAGTGACGACACTACTGAAAAAATCCCGGCATACCCGTCGCATTATGCAACAAAACCTATTTTGGGCATTGTTTTATAATTTGCTGGCACTGCCTTTAGCAGCAACGGGGATGGTACCTCCTTGGGGTGCTGCCACAGGCATGTCCTTTAGCTCACTGCTAGTGGTACTTAATGCCACCCGCTTGCGTCGAATTAAGCATGACGTACAATAGAGCTATTGCTTAACTATAAGGCCTGCAATGGACATCATATTTTTACTTATTCCCGTCGCCATAATTCTTGTCGCTATAGCGGTATATGCCTTGCATTGGTCATTAAAGAGTGGGCAATTTGACGATATGGACTCTCCAGCTAGCAGCATCCTATTTGATGATGATGACGATTTGATTCCGGATGATGCCAAACCAAACGACAAACCATGACGTCTGAAATATTAGCTGCTCTGGTACTTGGCTTTGCTGGCGCAGGCCACTGCATTGGTATGTGTGGTGGTATTAGTGCCGCCCTAACATTGGGCGTTAATAAGACCAGTCAGCAGACTTTATTCTTCACCTTACTTTTTAATTTAGGCCGAATTCTTAGTTACACTATTATTGGCGCCTTAATTGGTGGCTTAGCTGCCCTTATACAACTTAACCAATTCTTAGAAGAAAGCCTTTATGTAGCGGGCACCCTATTGATTTTGATGGGTCTATCTATTGCCCAAATATGGCATGGTGTCCGACATATAGAAATAATTGGTAAAGGCGTATGGAAATTTATCCGTCCCCTTACTAAACAGTTAATGCCTATCGAAAATATTAAACAAGCCTTATGCCTTGGTTTGTTGTGGGGTTGGTTGCCCTGTGGTCTGATTTATTCCAGCCTTATCTGGGCCTCCAGTAGTGCTAGTTGGCAACAAAGTGGCTTATTGATGTTTGCCTTTGGCATTGGCACCCTACCCGCTAATTTAGCCACCGGCGTATTGGCAGAACAGTTAAAAGTATTACTGCGTAAACGCTTAAATCAGCGCCTTATGGGCTTGGTAATGGTCTGTCTTGGACTATATACGCTCCCCCTTTGGCACTAGCTTGAATATAAATAGGAGCCAACATGGACTTACGTAAGATTATTCGTGCTGAAGAGGATTGGCCTGAAGCGGGTGTCACTTTTCGTGATATCACGCCGCTGTTTAAGCAACCAGAGGCATTGCAGTATATGGTTGATACTCTATGCGAACGCTTTCAGGCGTCAGCAATAACCCATATCGCCTGTATTGATGCCCGAGGTTTTCTGGTAGCTTCTGTGATGGCCTATAAACTGGGTTTACCTTTGCTCTTAGTGCGCAAACAAGGCAAGCTACCTGGCTCCTGTATTAAGCAAGACTATACTCTAGAATATGGAACTACTAGCGTTGAAATGCAGGTTGATGCCTGTGGAGATGGGGATAAGATCTTGTTATTTGATGACCTGATTGCTACGGGCGGTACCCTTTTAGCCGCTATTAATTTAATCAGACGCTTAGGGGCGGAGGTCGTCGATGTCGCAGCAATAGTTGACTTACCCGCTTTGGGTGGCAGTCATAAAGTAGAAGCCAGTGGCGTACCTTGTTTTAGTTTGTGTGCCTACTAGTAAGCAAGTCATCTTTAAGTCAGAGTCTAAAGATTTAGCAAATCCATACCGGCTTGCTCATCTCTTACTGCATTCGCCCCCGTAAAGTCATGCAATTGTGTATCCATTAAATGTGACGGCACGACATTTTGTAGAGCCTTAGTCATATTCTCAATACGTCCAGGGAAATTAGCCTCCCACTCGCGGAGCATTTGCTTAATATGTTGGCGTTGCAAATTATCTTGGGAACCACAAAGATTACAAGGAATAATAGGAAACTGTTTTAACTCTGCATAGGCAGCTATATCGGCTTCCCGCGCATAAGCTAAGGGGCGAATCACGGTATTTTTGCCATCATCACTTAATAACCGGGCTGGCATAGCTTTTAATTTGCCACCATGAAACATATTTAACAACAGGGTCTCAAGAATATCGTCTCGATGATGCCCCAAGGCGATTTTAGTAATACCCTGTTCCTCAGCCCAACGATAAAGAGTTCCACGACGCATGCGTGAACATAAGCCGCAAGTGGTTTTACCTTCAGGCACCACCGCTTTCACAACACTATAGGTATCACGCTCGATAATATGATAATCGACACCAATACCGGCTAAATATTGCGGCAGTATATGCTCTGGAAAACCAGGCTGCTTTTGGTCCAAGTTCACTGCCACAATCTGAAAAGCAATGGGTGCACTTTTTTGCAGCTCAAGCAGAATATCCAACATGGTATAAGAGTCTTTACCACCGGATAGGCATACCATTACCTTATCGCCTGCTTCAATCATGGCATAGTCGGCAATAGCCTGACCCATATCCCGACGTAAGCGTTTTTGTAATTTTTTAAAGCGTTGTTGCAAGGCCTTGTCCAACTCAGGCTTAACCTGTTGTGGGTGTGCATCAGAAGTAGCTAACATAGGCCCAATTTCCTCACCAAAATCCATGACTACCACATTAGGTCATCAGGTATAACATAGTCAGCATAAGGATCATCTTCTTCAACCATTTGCTCTTGAGCAGTGGCTTTTACTACCAGTACCTGATCGGTTCGTTCCTCTATGCGTTTGCCGACCACAGCAGGCACCACACTATATTCACCATTAAGACCAATAATCACCAAATGTCCTCGGCTGAGTTGTTCTTGCTGTTGGTCAGTGACATAAAGTTTTTTAATAGCTTTACCATCAACAAAGTTATAACTTTGCTCACCCATACTAATATCTAGCCGACAGCTCTTCACCATTTGCTTTACTTGGGCCAACAGTGCCTTTTCATTCTGGGCGGCATCGCGTTCAGCATTTAGTTGTTTTGAGCGTTGCGCCTGCGCCTGCTTTTCACGCATAGCTCTATCAGCTGCCGACTCGCCAGTATCGACACCTTTACGTTGATCACGTGCTTGTTTCTTTTTTGCTTTGCTGGCTTGCTTGGCCTGTTTCTGATTGGCCAAACCGGCTTTTAATAATTGATCTTGAAGACTTGCCATAGATAATAATCGGGTAAACTTATGTGCGCGCAATTCTAGCACAATTTAAAATTAAACAGGGGTCAAAAGTCGTTAACTAGCGGCAATGACCGCTAGGAATGTCTCCCCATAGCGGTCCAGTTTTTTCTCCCCGACACCGGGAATATGGCTCATTTGAATTAGGTTTTGTGGCTTGTTTTCAATCATAGCTAATAGAGTAGCATCACTAAAAATAACATAAGGTGGTACCGCCTGTGCTTCGGCTAAGGCCATACGCTGCTCTCGCAAAGCTTGCCACAGACCCAAATCCGCCACCGCCACTGGAGTACGTTGTTTTTTACCCGATTTACTGGATACTTTTTGGTCTAAACGGAGTTGCAAAGGTTCTTCACCTTTTAACAAAGCCCGACATTTTGGCATTAATTTAATACCACCATAGGTACCTGGATCACTAGCGATAAAGCCTTGGGCTAATAATTGCCGGAAGACTGAGCGCCATTGTTTTTGATCTAGCTCCTGACCGATAGCAAAGGTGCTTAAACGGTCATGGCCAACCTGTTTTACTTTATCAGTGGGTTTACCCAGCAATATATCCACTAGATGACTGACACCAAAGCGCTGGCCACTGCGATAGACACAAGATAAGGCCTTGCGCGCCACCTCGGTACCATCAAAGGTCGCCACTGGCTCCAAACAATTGTCACAATTACCACAATCTTGCGCCAATTGTTCGTCGAAATAGGCTAGCAAACTGCGGCGCCGACAACTGGTTACCTCACATAAGCCTAGCATGGCATCTAACTTGGTCTGTTCAGAACGTTTAATAGCCTCATCCATGGTTGATTCCATTAAGCGCTGGCGCAACCAAACCACATCTTGCAGGCCATAGACCATCCACGCATCAGCAGGTAAGCCATCACGACCGGCACGCCCTGTCTCTTGATAATAGGATTCAATACTTTTGGGCAAATCCATATGGGCCACAAAGCGCAAATTGGGCTTATCAATCCCCATACCAAAAGCAATTGTCGCAACCATAACCAAACCATCCTGCTGCAAAAAACGGGCTTGATTTTGGCTACGATGCTCGGCACTCATGCCAGCATGATATGGTAAGGCTGGTATACCCTCTTGGCTAAGCCATTGGGCTAACTCATCCACTTTCTTGCGTGAACCACAGTAAACAATGCCGGCACTATCTTGATGTTGGGTCTGAATAAAACGTAATAACTGTTGCTTACCCTGCTGCTTTTGCAATATACGATAGCGAATATTTGGCCGATCAAAACTGCTAATAAACTGCTCTGCTTGGTGTAAATGCAAGCGTTTAACCATTTCTGTTTGGGTAGGCCCATCTGCAGTTGCGGTTAAGGCCACTCTAGGAACCTGAGGAAAGAGTTGTTTTAGGCAGTCTAATTGCAGGTATTCAGGACGAAAATCATGCCCCCATTGAGATACGCAGTGGGCTTCATCAATGGCAAGGAGACTTATTTTAGCAGCCTTTAATAAGGTCAAATTACGCGGCATTAAAAACCGTTCAGGTGATACATAAAGTAACTGCAGCTCACCATTAACAACTTGCTGTTCTACCAATTGTTGGGTTTGCCAATCCATGCCCGAATGTAAGGCCTGAGCTTTTATACCTAGCTGCTGTAAGGCCATCACCTGATCTTGCATAAGGGCAATTAAAGGGGAAATAACCACGCCCACCCCAGGCCGCATTATGGCTGGGATTTGATAGCATAGGGACTTACCACCCCCCGTTGGCATAAGGACTAAAGCATCCCCACCAGCAAGTAAGTGATCGATAATATCAGCTTGCTGATCACGAAATGCTTCGTAACCAAAAATGCTGTGTAATAAGTGTTGAGGGTTGTCGTCCATGGCTTACTATTATCCTAAAGCCCAGCACTGATGTCATCAAGCAATGCCCAAATAATGTAAATTGCGTTAGAATAGTTGGCAATATTAACCATGCAGGAATTTATGGCTATGCCCTTCCCTTGCGATCCACTAAGTGACGATCAACTTGAACAACTAGATACTTATCTATTGTCTGATAATGTCAAAGAAGAAGCTCTAGATTATATTGCTCTCCATGGTTATTTGTGCGCCTTAAATATTAGTCCAGAATCAATATCTGAAAATGCTTGGCTGACGCAGGTGTTAGCGGAAAATCCGCAGTCGAATGCCAATCACCTCGATCCTCAAATGCTCGATTTAATGCGCCAAGAGAATAATTATATCCGCGGGTGTTTAGAATCAGATACCGGTATTGAGTTACCTTGCGACCTAACCTTAGAGCTCGACGAAGAAGGTGATTGTTTACTGGAGTATTGGGCCCAAGGCTTTATGGAATTAGTTTTTAGCCAAGAAGAGGCTTGGTTTAGTCAACACGAAGATGCTGTCGCCGAAAGCCTCCTACCCTTTATGCTGGCTGCTAATCTTGATGAGGACCAAGAACTGGCTGAATTACGTAACCAACCTAAGTTGTGCCAACAGCTTTGTGAACAAATTCCAGAGTTAGTACAGGATCTTTTCTTGCTGTTCCGCGTGCCAGCAGATAAATCTAAAGGCCCCACAAAAAATCATGCCAATGGCAATAAAAAACGCCGTCACTAAGCCATAACTACTAGTCTTCAATCGGTTATCAGTTGCTGATCACGTAAATACCAATTATTAGCACAGTCTTGGCTTAAAATATTTTCTTGGTGACTTGCCAAAATATAGCCCGTGCCTTGCTGATTAAGATCATTGAGCATGTCTCGAATACGCTCCATGGAAATCATATCTAGGTTACTGCCGGGCTCGTCTAAAAGAATAATTTGAGGACCCAAAACCAAAGCTCTTGCCAAGGCTAAACGCTGCCGTTCACCACCGGATAAATGATGTGCTGCGCGATGCTGAATATCCTCAAGATGTGCCCAAGCTAAAGCCTCATCTACTTTACGTGGATTTTGTTCACCACGCAGTTTCAATCCATATTCCACATTGGCTCTGACATGGGTATCAAATAAATAGGCTTGTTGATGGAGATAAATGACGGCTGGACGTTGTTGTACTTGTTCCCGATCATAAATGCGTTCCACTTTACCAGTAGTCGGTTTATTTAAACCCGCAATAATTTTCATCAAGGTTGATTTGCCACTGCCATTAGGCCCATGCAGGTGAACTGCTACACCGCTCTCTATAGTTAATTGAGGAATAGTAAACAGTCTTTGCCCGGCAAAACTTTGACAAATATTGGATAAAACTAGGCGCATTAGGACATCTGCCTTAACACGCGACTATTACTTTGCATCCAAGCTAAAGTCATATTGATAAATAGGGAAAGGCTTAATAACACAATACCCAAAGCAACACCCTGTACAAATTCGCCTTTACCTGTTTCCAAGGCAATGGCGGTGGTTATATTGCGGGTATAGTGCAAAATATTACCACCAACCATCATGGCACAGCCGACCTCGGCAATAATGCGACCAAAAGCCGTTACAACGGCTGCCATTAACGCAAAACGTACCTCAAATAATAGCGTTCTAAAGGCCTGTATACGATTAGCACCTAGAGTTCTCGCCGTTTCTAATACCCGTTGATCAGCCGCTTGAAAGGCACTTAAGCTCATGGCCACAAGGATTGGGAAACATAATATAATCTGGCCAATAACCATGGCTGGCTGGGTAAAAAGCAATTGATAATCACCCAAAGGCCCCGCCCGTGATAACAACATATAGAGCACTAAGCCAACAACAACTGTGGGTACTGCCAACAAACTATTGACAATGCTAATGGCTATCCAGCGGCCTGGAAAACGATAATAAGCCAATACAAAACCGACACTTAGGGCCGGTATTAAGGCAATTAGTAACGCCGACAAAGACACGCTAAAAGACACGCCCACGATGCCCAATAAATTCTCATCGCCGCTAGCTAGTTGCGCAATCGCTTGAATTAATGTGTGCCAAAGTTCGTCCATGGAGTCGCCTTTAATTACCAGCAGAAGGTACAAAAAGTACTTCGCCATTAATGCGGAAATCCGCAATGGCTGCCTGCCCCCTAGGACTGACTAACCATTGTTGAAAACGCCTACTTAAATCGGCTTTTACATGGGGATGGCGTTGGGGGTTTACCAATATAACTTGATAAGGGTTTATCAGTAGAGGGTCAGCCTCTAAGACCACTTGCAAATCAAGCCTATCACGCATGGCAATCCAAGTGCCGCGATCAGTTAAGGTATAAGCCTGCAGCTCAGAGGCCATTTGCAAAGTATGCCCCATACCCCGACCTGATTCCATATAGCCAGGGAAACCTAATTCGGCCGGCAGACCACGCCATAATTGCAATTCTTTTTTGTGGGTACCAGAATCATCACCGCGCGATAAAAAGCGTTGTTGTGCATCAGCTACGGCCTGTAACCCCTGCCCGACATCCTGCAAACCATATAACTTAGCAGGATCATGCTGAGGTCCGACAATAATAAAATCATTATGCATAACGGCTAATGGCTGGATACCAAAACCCGCTGCAACAAATTCAGCTTCGGCTGCGGGAGCGTGGGTCATAACCAGATCAACGTCGCCATTTTCACCTAAGCGCAGGGCTTTGCCTGTGCCTACAGCAAGCACTTGGATTTCGGTTTCGCTAACCTGCCGAAAATGGCCTAATAAATGATCCAATAAACCCGAATTATAGGTACTGGTGGTGGTAGCAAGGCGAATACTATCTGCTTGTACTGGCAAGCTAAGAAAAATGGTAAGAGCAGGCCCTATAAACCAATTTTTCATGATAGTCTCAGGTCACTAAATTAGTGGCACATCATGTGGCTGGCTGCCATGCTGACCACGCTGACGTAAGAAATGATCCATTAGGGTCAAGGCAACCATAGCTTCTGCAATAGGTGTAGCACGAATACCCACACAAGGGTCATGTCGCCCTTTAGTCACCACCTCAACGGGGTTACCATGAATATCAATGGATTGACCAGGTAAATGCAAGCTAGAAGTTGGTTTTAGAGCAATACGAGCAACAATATCTTGGCCACTGCTTATGCCCCCCAAGATACCTCCGGCATTGTTTGACATAAAGCCGTCTGGGGTCATTTCATCGCGGTGCTCGGTACCCGGTTGTTCGACGGCAGCAAAGCCAGCACCAATTTCAACACCTTTTACGGCATTAATACTCATTAGACCGTGGGCCAAATCAGCATCTAAACGGTCAAATACAGGCTCCCCTAAACCAGGTGCAACACCCGTGGCAATAACCGTAACCGCCGCACCAGCAGAATCCCCCGATTTGCGCAGGGCATCCATAAAGTCAGCAAGTTCTGAAACCATTTCTGGCTGTCCACAAAAGAACGGGTTGTCATTAACAGTTTCTGGATTTGGGCAAGTTAAGGGAATAGGCCCTAATTGCGACAGATAACCATAAATATGAATTCCCTGCTGCGCTAAAAATTTCTTCGCAATGGCACCAGCCGCAACTCGCATAGCTGTCTCCCTCGCTGAGGAGCGACCACCGCCGCGATAATCTCTAACACCATATTTATGCATATAGGTATAGTCAGCATGGGCTGGACGAAATTGGTCTTTGATATTACCGTAGTCTTTTGAACGCTGGTCAGTGTTTTCAATCATTAGACCAATAGGTGTACCAGTAGTAACTCCTTCAAACACACCTGACAAAATTTTCACCCTATCAGCTTCACGACGTTGGGTGGTATGCCTTGAGGTACCTGGCTTACGACGATCCAAATCAACCTGCATATCGTCTTCAGATATGGGCAAACCAGCTGGACAACCATCAACAATGGCACCTATCGCCGGACCATGGCTTTCACCAAAGGTTGTCAGGGTAAATAATTTACCAAATGTATTGCCAGCCATAGTGTTTCCTATCAATTAAGCTCACTGACGCTGATTTATAAAATCAGTGTCAAAATAGTAGCTGAATTATAACTGATCCAGACTCAGTCTGTCAGCCGTCGTTAGCGCCTTTCACCATCAATTTAGACTGCCGCCAAGCAATAAAATCTTGTTGCCACTCACGGCATTGATCTGCAGTTAAGCAAAACACACCATTACCGCCATTCTCTAACTCTATCCATACAAATGGTACCTTAGGCAATTGTGCTCTTAAGGCCACCTCACTATTGCCAACTTCGATGACTAATAAGCCTTGTTCAGTTAACCAGTTAGCCGCCTCAGCTAATATAGTCGCTGTTAAAAGTAATCCGTCACTGCCTGATACCAAAGCCAACTCAGGTTCATGAGCAAATTCTGCCGGCATAGCAGCAAAATCTTTGGCATCGACATAAGGAGGATTACTAACTATCAAATCATATCGCGCCTGTTTTGGCAGGCTGGCATACACATCAGAGTCAAACACCTGTACTCTTTGTTGCAGATCATAGGCGGCAATATTTTGCTGTGCCAAGGCCAGTGCAGCAGGTGATATATCCACCATATCAACTTTAGGAATATCCATTTGCAAAGCCATCGCTATACCAATACAGCCACTGCCACAACAAATATCCAAAGCTCGCTCCGGGGTGATTGATAGCATTGGTGAGAAATCCGAAACAATTAACTCTGCTATGGGGGAACGAGGGATAATCACCTCCTCCGCTACGCCAAACTGCACCCCAGCAAACCAGGTATAACCCAGTAGATAAGGCAAAGGCACACGCTCATCAATACGTTTTTTTAGCCATGCATAAAGCTGCTGCTGTTGGTCTTGCGTCAGAGTGTTTTGTAATACCTCAATATCACTATCCAGGGAAAGCTGACAAGCACCAAGGGTAAGAAAAACGGCCTCGTCCCAAGCATTATCTGTGCCATGACCAAAAAACACCTCAGCATCGAGTAATGCTTGCTCGGTATCCTTAATCGCTTGTTCCACCGTAACTGTCATATTTTCCCCTAAGCAACTTACTGACTAAGGCTTATTTAGTGTGTCTAAAAAACGCCATTGTAAGCCATGCTATCTATGGTTACCATTATGCTAATGTGAGGATAAAGTTTATACACCATGTCTAATGATAATGATTTTAGTAAATTAGTTGGCGAAGTAACCCGTTTAAAGCCTTCAGGTCGCAAATACAATACTTATGCTCCTAATGATAGTGCCACTAATAAATCTGCACGCCGCGCGGCGGCAACGGCTACCACCCAGCAGGGTGCTGCACTTAGTGACGAAGGCTTTGAGTTATTAGCGTCGGAAGAAAGCCTGACTCACTATCGTCCAGGCCTAGATAGGGCTACTCTAAAGCGCTTACGACAAGGTCATTTTCGTCCTGCAGCGACATTAGATTTGCATGGACTCAATGTGGAGCATTCTCGCGACCAAGTATGGTGGGCCATTCAAGAAGCGTTAAAACATAATGATCGTTGTATACGCATTGTGCATGGTAAAGCTGGTACTGGCTATCGCGATGAAAAAGGCGATTTGCAGGATATGGGCACAGCATTAATCAAATCCCATGTTAGTCATTGGCTACAGCAAATAGAAACAGTGATGGCATTTTGTTCAGCGCAACCAAAAGATGGCGGCACAGGTGCCGTTTATGTACTATTAAAAAAACAGCCTAAAACTAAAGATTAAATCATATAAAAGCTGATTTAATATTAGGAAAAAACATAGCCAACCTTTACCTTTGATGCCAGTTACAGTATTGTGCGGCCCTTATTTCGAGGATTATTTTGGGATTAATCATGGAACAAGCATTTGCAAAAATCATTTCAGCTATTGGGGAAGATTTAGACCGCCCAGGTCTACAAGACACACCTAAAAGAGCAGCAAAAGCATTTGAATTTTTAAATAATGGTTACAGTAAAAGTTTAGATGAAGTAATCAACGGAGCACTCTTCCCCTCTGATAATGAAGAAATGGTCATTGTTAAGGATATTGAACTCTATTCCCTATGTGAGCACCATCTTTTACCCTTTATTGGCAAATGTCATGTGGCCTACCTGCCTTCTGGCAAAGTATTAGGTTTATCAAAGGTTGCGCGAATTGTGGACATGTTTGCTCGTCGCTTGCAGATTCAAGAAAATATGACCAAGCAGATTGCCGATACTATTATGCAAGTGACCGATGCTAAAGGTGTTGGTGTGGTGATCGAAGCACAGCATATGTGTATGATGATGCGGGGTGTGCAAAAACAAAATGCGAATATGAAAACCTCTGTATTGCTGGGTAAGATGCGTGAAGATGCTCGTACCCGAGCTGAGTTTTTAACCCTTATCACTTCTTAAGTTCACTTAGTGACCAGACTCTGTATTATCAACAGAGTCTGCTATGCATCGTTGTTATGCCCTCTGCAGTAGCAACTCTATTAATATTTCTGCACACTTAACCGCCTGATTTTCCATATGCATATGATGGCCACCCTGTAAGGCAATCCAAGTTAAGTGAGTCACCGCCTGAGCTCTTATTTGAAAAGCTTTATTGGTTTGCAAGTCATCGCCTACCACTAAGGTAACAGGACATGATAAAGCGGCTAATATGGCTTGCACCTGCTCCTCACTAAAACGTACTGGAGAAGGCAATGTGGCGCGTCGATCTGAGCGCCAAATAAAACCGTCTTCGGTAGATTGAATAGCCCTTTCAACTAATAAGCTTGCAGCAGACTCCTGCACACTAAACCTACTACTCATACGAGCTTTAATGGCCGTTTCAAGAGACGCTATGACCTTTGGTTTGCGCTGTTGTTGTTGCAGTTGCGCAGTAACGGCTTGTTGCAGCTGTAGAGGCGTTTCTGCAACTGGCCCAGATAAAGGGCCTAGGGCTTCAATGGCAAAAATGGACACTACCTTATCAGGTAGCACATTAGCCACCAAAGGCGCTACACAGGCACCCATAGAGTGGCCTAGCAAGATGATTTTATCTAGGCCTTTAGCTTCAATAAATTGAACTACGTCGATAGCATAGTCCCAGATAGTATAAAAACAGCCAGCTGGGCGATGAAAACTATGGCCATGACCAGCAAAGTCTAATGCATAAAAATCGACTTTCCTTGGGATATCTTGCTGCATTAGATGCTTAAGCATAGGAGTAAAGCTAGCACTGTTATCTAACCAACCATGCATAGCCACAATACTCAGTTCATGCTCAGATTCACCAAAAGCACAATACTGATAGCTCAAATCACCTTGGCTTACAGCCTGTTTATTAAACGCCTGCCACAGGGGTTTAGACATGAGCAAGAGTCTCCAATTGCATACACTGGCGGGCAAATACTGAACCCGATAATACGGCTATTGAAGCTGGCATCATGGGTTCACCGGCAAATATATCACCATCACAAAAGTAGCCAATAAGGCTGCTTATTAGAGGTTGATGGGTTACCAGTATGGTATCAACTTGAGGCAGACTAAGTAAAAGTTCTTGTACAGTCTCACATTGACCGTCAGGTGTGATGTTATTATTTAGGGTCATAGCTCCCAGATAACCTAAATATTCTTGCAGCAAAGCACTTGTTTGCTGAGTTCTTAAATAAGGACTAACAAGTAATTGCTCAAAGCCCTGCCAATCAATTGCCTTATTATTTGCTTGCTGTATCACCTGCTGTTGACCATATTCAGTCAAAGGCCGTTGGCTGTCTGCAGCGGCTTGCCAAGACGCTTCGCCATGACGCATAAGTAAAAGACGCATATGTTAAGCTCAAAAATGTTGATTACCAGATTGCATACCTATAAGAAATAGCATTTTACTTTACTATCAATGCCATTTAGCAATGCCATTTAGTCAGTGACAATTAGCCTTGCATACAAGCGATCAATCATCAGGTGTTAGATCACTATGCTTGTCTTCGGCCATAGGTTTTGATGCAGCCGTTGGCCAATCATTAAAGGGAAAAGGCTTCTGTTCTGTTTGATAAATTAAGAATTGATAACTTTGCAAAATAAAGGTTGCCAAGCTACTGCTAAAGGCATAGATTTCAGCCTGTAAATTACCACTGAACAAGCGATAAACAAACTGTACTAGGATTAATAAAGTCAAAATAGACACTGCGATTTCAGCCAAAACCAAAAACAACAGCATAAATACCAAACGTAACCAAAAAGCTTCAGAGGTAAGATTTTTTAAAAATGCCTGCATATGATTAATTCTCGTAAACAATTATTTCAATAACCCTGTGTTACACAAAATAGCCATAACACGCTGTTGCAGTAACTACCTTAACTGCGTTGCAACACAAACTCAACGTCAGAATTTTGATCCCGCCCCATCAACAGTGTCACCATTGATTTGGCTTCAGCGCCCTCATAAACTAATGCATAGAGGGCATCTACTAAAGGCATATTTAAAGCCAATTTTTCGGCTTGCTGTTTAACTAGTGACAAGGTGTTCACACCTTCTGCCACTTCGCCCAATTCCTCAATTGCTTGAGCCAAACTTTTGCCTTGCCCAAGGGCATAACCCACCCGATAGTTACGACTTAAAGGGGAATTACAGGTCACAATCAGATCACCCACACCCGCTAAGCCCAAAAATGTTAACGGGTTAGCGCCCATTTGCACGGCCAGACGACTCATCTCAGCTAGACTTCGCGTCATTAGCATACTACGGGTATTTTCACCCATATTCATGGCCGCACTCAAGCCGGCAGCAATAGCATAAATATTTTTAAGGGCCCCACCTAATTCCACACCATAACGGTCATTACTGGCATATACCCGAAAGTAGGTACACTGCAATAAATCTTGCAGGCGTTGACGTAAATCCTGATTTTCACTGGCAATCACTGTGCCTGCTAAATGTCTGGCGGCAATTTCTTTAGCTAAATTAGGTCCAGATATTACGCCTAATGGATTATTAGGAAAATACACTTCTAGCACTTGGCTCATTAACAGAAAGTGCTCTGGCTCTATACCTTTGGTAGTGGTAACTAGATACTGCTCAGGCTTAATATGGTCTTTAACTTGATCTAAAACACTGCGAAACACTTTACTGGGAACAGAAAACAAGATGGTATCTGCTGCGGCAATGGCCGCTGGTAAATCAGTACTTATTTGTAAGTCTGAGTGTAGATGGTAATTAGGCAGGTAGCGCTCGTTGATGCGTTTATGCAGCATATTATGCGCTTGCTGCTCATCGCGTACCCACAAACAGCTGGGATAGCCATTTTCAGCAACAATATTAGCAAGTACAGTACCAAAACTACCCCCACCAATAACCAACACGCGGTGTTGACTTGTCATATTACTCTTCCAGAAGTTTTTCGGGGACAGGCTCACAGTGAATGGGTTTACCCAGTAAAGCCTCTAAATCAGGTAATAAGAATGCATCATCTTCCGAGGCAAAGCTAATTGCCATACCTGAAGCCCCTGCACGCCCTGTGCGGCCTATGCGATGTACATAGTCTTCCAATTCCTCTGGCAAGTCATAGTTAAATACATGACTTACGCCATCTACATGAATGCCTCGCCCAGCAACATCTGTAGCCACCATGACTGGGGTTTCACCGGTGCGAAAACGCTCTAAAGTCTTAACCCGTTTCTGTTGTGCTACTTCGCCAGATAGCAAAGCACTAGCAATACCGTCTCTCTGCAATCGTTCAGCCAGTTCACGGGTCACATGACGACGATTAGCAAACACAATGGCACGCTCAATATTGCCGTCCTTTAAACTGTTTAGAAGAACCCGGTATTTATCAAAGGAAGAGACTGACAAGAAACGTTGGTCAACAGTTTCAGCAGCCAAGTTCTCTGGCTCAATTTCAATATGCACAGGCTCAAAAGTCCATTGCTCAGCCAAACGTAAAATTTGCTCAGAGAAAGTGGCGCTAAATAATAATGTCTGTCGATCCTGTTTCTTTGGTGTCTGCCGGATAATTGCTCTTACATCAGGAATAAAGCCCATGCTTAGCATACGGTCTGCTTCATCCAGTACCAAGGTTTCTACTTCACGTAAATTAACATGCCCGCGGCGACAAAAATCCAACAAACGGCCAGGGGTAGCGACCATAATATCCACATGCCCTTTGCGTAATTGCCGCTGCTGAACCTCAAAGTCCATTCCTCCGACTAACTGCCGCACACGCACATCGGTAAATTGAGTAAGTTGATCGGCATCACTGGCTATTTGCATAACAAGTTCCCGGGTCGGCGCTACAATTAAAGCCCGCGGGGTACCCAAGCGACGTGGTCCTTGAATAGGAAAATCCAGCAGATCAGTAATAATTGAGATTAAAAATGCCGCCGTTTTACCAGAACCCGTTTGCGCCTTACCGGTTATATCCATACCCTGCAAAGACTCTGGCAAGGTCAAAGCCTGAATCGGACTACAGTATTGGTAACCTTGAGCTTGCACACCTTGCATCACCTCATCGGGTAAGTCTAGGTCATGAAAGCGTAATTTGCCCTCTGCTTGCGGCACTTGAAAATCCTCAAGTGTCCAGTCTTCGAGTTGACTTTTGGCTTGTCGTGGAGAACTCTTCGGCTTACTTTTTTTGGCCTGAGGACTACCTTCTGGGTGGTTTTGTGGTTGCAAAATCGAGATCCAAATTGATGGGCATTTACCAGTCTTTGGCACGGAGTATAGAGCCTTTGTAGCTGGTATACAAATCTAACCCAAAAGCCTAGCTTAAGTGTTGCTTATAAGGCGGTAAGGAATCAAGCAATTGTTTGCCATAACGCTTGCTAATCAAACGCTTATCTAAGACCGTTATACGCCCCTTATCATTCTCATTGCGCAATAATCTGCCCGTTGCCTGAATAAGTCTTACACTGGCTTCTGGGACAGATAGTTGGGTAAATGCATTACCACCGCTTACCTCAATCCACTCCGCTAAAGCGGCTGGCACTGGGCGATCAGGGACAGTAAATGGCAAGCGTGTAATGACCACATGGGTTAAGTAGTCACCGGGCAAATCGATACCTTCAGCAAAGCTGGCTAAACCAAACAGGATGCTACCTTCACCATCATCAATACGCTGTCGATGTTGTTCCAATAGTCGCTGTTTGGATGAATCACCTTGTTGCAAAATCATATCTTGCCAACGACTGGGCAGACCACTAAACACTTGCTGCATCACCCGCCGCGAAGTAAACAGCACCAAACTACCTTCATGGGTTGTTAAATGTTTTGGCAGAGCACTAATCAAGGCTTGTACAAAATGCTCCTCCATGCCTGGTTCAACGGCGTCTTCAGGCACAGTGATAGAGGAAGCTGAAAAATCAAAAGGGCTAGCCAGAGCCAACATTGTACTCTCCTGACCTAAGCCTGTGTGCATCAATAACTGATCAAAACGTCCCACAGCCATAAGTGTGGCCGAGGTAATCACAGCAGCAAAGCAGCGTTGCCAAAGGTTCTGTTGTAATAGTTTGTTGGCCAAAATGGGACTCGAGGCGAGTTCGATATCAACCCGTTCTGGTGTTTGCCAGTGCTGCAACCATCGCGCCATTGGCACTTCCCCAGTTTCTTCAAGGGTCGCATATGATTGCCATAATAAGTCTTGGGAGAGGCTATTCTGAGCCCAAGCGCCAGTGACAGCAAAATAGGTCTCGGCCAAACTCGCTTCTAAACCATTTTGTTCACCTTTAACTACTTCATCTACCACTTCATGTAGACTATCAAGATCGCGAATTAAGCGTTTGGTCAGTAAGGATAATTGCGCCGCTTGTGTGCGTAAGGCGTCTGGCACAACACCATTAGCAAAGCGCATACTAGCTACTTGTTGATAATCATCTTGGGCGGCAAAAGCCGGCTGTTCAAGTAAACGTTCCAGCTCAACCATTGCCGTATCAAGACCTTGGAGATGCTCTTGAATATTGATGCTTAAACGCGCGCCATGGCCACCGCCCTGCCAATCTTTAGCAAAGCGTTTTACCCCCGTGCGAACTTGGGAATACCAACGCAGTAATTGCCTAACACCCTGTTGATGGGTAAATTGGCGTAAGGTCTTATCGGCTAGATGATGGCCCTCATCAAACACATATATGGCATCTTCAGGAGCAGGTAATATAGCCCCACCACCGAGCTGTAAATCGGCAAGTACTAAGTCATGATTAGTCACGATGCAATCGACTTGCTCAAGGCCTGCTCGGGCTTTAAAAAATGGACACTCATTAAAAAAGCTGCAGCGGCGGTTAGTACAGCCTCGATGGTCAGTAGTGACCGGCCGCCAATGATCTTCAGGCAAAGCATCTTCCCAAGCATCACGATCGCCATCCCATTGACCATCACCAATGGCGCTCAGCATATCTTGATAGAGAACCTGCTGATCATTATCCAATTGCAGGGCTAATTCATCCTCAAACAAAGCCTGATTGGGATCAATAGATTTATGGTTGGAGAGAACAGCATCTAGTCTGGATAAACACACATAGCGACGCCGCCCCTTAGCTAATAGATAGTTAAAATCTAACTGACCATGGTGTTTAATAGCTGGCAAATCCTTGGCCATAATTTGCTCTTGTAAAGCAATAGTAGCGGTACTGATAACCAGCTTCTTGTCCAATGCTTGGGCCACAGGTAAGGCGGCTACGACATAGGCAAGGGTCTTCCCGGTACCTGTCCCCGCCTCAATAATACAAGCTGGGTTTTCACCCAAGCGAGAGCCATCACTATCTTGTTTAATAGCTAACAGATGATTGGCTATGGCAGCAATCATTTGTTTTTGCCCCCAGCGAGGCTTAAGTTCTAAACCAGTAATTAATTGGCGATACAGGGTTTGTATCGAGGTTTTGATTTCTTTAGCTTGTGTCACACAATAATCCAATAGAGTCAGTGAATACTGACTGCAGCTACAACCATGCTTGAGGTCTAGTCTAACCACACCACAAATTTGAGCAACCGAAAAAAAAGCTTGCCAGCAAGAATTTAACTGTTAATATATACAGTAACTGTATAAATACACAGTTTATCACAGGAATAAATTTTTGTCGGCATTATCGTGAGAGGCCGTTATGTTAAAACTTACCCCACGTCAGGATCAGGTACTAACTTGTATTCGTGACCATATTACTGATACCGGTTATCCGCCCACGCGGGCCGAAATTGCCCAAGAGCTGGGTTTTAAATCACCCAATGCTGCGGAAGACCACTTAAAAGCGTTGGCACGTAAGGGAGCCATTGAGATTATAGCTGGTGCATCCCGTGGTATTCGCGTGCCAGATATGGATGAGCCGGAGGATCAAGGTTTGCCGGTTATTGGTATGGTGGCAGCTGGTAGCCCAATGCTAGCGCCAGAGCATATTAGTGAATATTGCGCCCTACCAGATGGTTTATTTTACCCTAAGGCTGACTATCTGCTCCAAGTTAGTGGTATGTCCATGAAAGATATTGGCATTTATGATGGTGATTTACTCGCTGTACATAAGACAGACCAAGCTCGAAATGGCCAAATCGTCGTCGCCCGAGTTGATGATGAAGTCACTGTAAAGCGCTTCCAACGGGTTGGCAATAAAGTGCTGCTAATTGCAGAAAATGAAGATTATGCACCCATTGAGGTAGATCTTAATCGCCAACGCTTAAGCATCGAAGGTCTTAGCGTTGGTGTTATTAGACGCAGTAGCTAAATCATCTTTAGTGGTAAAGATTAGAGATTAGAGCAAGGATGCTTAACATTCCTCTAACTCAGCTTGAACCGTATCAAGTATAGATTGCTGAGCTCTTATCCATTCGCCTACGGGCCATAGGTCTGGGTCATCTAGGCTGTCACTCTTGACTATATCAATCGTCATTATCTGAGCATTTTCTGAAGCCTGAGCTGGTGCCACAGTGGCACCTTCAGTAAAGATAACTTGCGCTTGCTGTAAAGCTGCCAGATGGCCATCTTCCAATGCCTGTTTCAGTGTTTGTGCCGATGCTGACAAAAAGCTTTGCTCTTGTAACAGGGTTAAAATCTCAGGTAGGGAAAGATTAGCCGTAGCCAACATACGTGTATCTGCTAACTGTTTTAACACAGCTGTAGCTAAACAGTGACCTGCTTGCAATAGATGATAGACAACGGCGCCTTGATAGGCGCGCCTTTGTGCCCGTTGACGCCAGTAATCAGAACTTTCTGTATCGCCATAGGCAGCCAACATATCCTGCCATAATATATTGGCATAAACGCATTGTTGACGGCTAAGACGAAGCGCTTCTTGCATTAAGATTTCTTGGCTTTTGCTTTGCTAGCTTTGGCAGCCTCAACCCAACGACCATTCTCATAGGTTGCGCGCCAACCACTGGCTTTCTTATCAACTTCGGTCATCACATATTGGGCTTGGGATTTACGACTAAAGCGAACAATACTCGGATTACCATCAGGATCTTTCACCGGTGCAGTTAGCAAAAAACTATACTTGGGATCTAAGCGATCCTTTACGGATAGTAATTCTGCAATTAAAGGTGCACGGGTTTCACGATTTTTAGGGAACTTGCTGGCAGCCAAAAAGAGCCCAGCCGCACCATCCCGCAATATATAATGATCATCGACTTTTTCACAGGCCAGTTCAGGCATGGGAATAGGATCCATTTTAGGGGGTGCAGGCTGGCCACTGCGTAATAGTTTACGCGTGTTTTTACATTCACTATTTGAACAATCAAAGTATTTGCCAAAACGCCCATTTTTCAAATGCATATCGTGACCACATTTGTCACATTCTAGTTTTGGCCCATCATAACCCTTAATACGGAATTCACCTTGCTCAACTTCAAAGCCCGAGCAATCAGGATTATTACCACACACATGTAACTTACGCTTGGCATCAATCAGATAACTATCCATTGCTGTGCCACAGAGTTTGCAACGATGTTTTTGAATCAACAGCCGCGATTCAGCTTCATCATCGGCATCCACGGCGACCACCTCATCGCCAGAGGTCAAATTAACCGTCGCCTTACAACGCTCCTTAGGCGGCAAGGCATAACCAGAACAGCCTAGGAATACCCCTGTTGAAGCTGTACGTATAGTCATTGGGCGACCACATTCGGTACAAGCAATATCGGTCACAGTGGGATCATTGGCGCGCATACCACTGGCACTCTCGGCTTCATTCAACTTGCGCATAAAAGCCCGGTAGAAGACGTTTAATAAACGCTTCCATTGCGTTTCACCACCAGCCACACTATCCAAGCGTTTTTCCATATTGGCAGTAAAGTCGTAGTCCATCAGATCAGCAAAGCTTTCTTCCAAACGATCAGTAACAATATCGCCCATTTTTTCCGCATAAAAACGGCGGTTTTGTGCACTTACATAACCACGCTCTTGAATCGTAGAAATAATGGCAGCATAGGTAGAAGGACGACCTATGCCTTTTTTCTCTAACTCTTTAACCAAGCTAGCCTCTGAATAACGTGGAGCAGGCTTAGTAAAATGCTGGCTAGGCTTCAATTGCTTTAGATTAATCTGATCACCTTCTTGCAGATCAGGCAGTGACAGATCATCTTCTTTATTGCTGGCACTGGGTTGTACTTTGGTATAACCATCAAAGCGCATAATACGACCACGAGTACGCAACTGAAAATCACCGGCGGCAATGGTAATACCGGTACTGGTAAACTGTGCAGGCATCATCTGACAAGCCACAAACTGACGCCAAATTAGTTCATATAAACGTTCAGCATCACGTTCCATGCCCACCAACTGGGTGGATTTAACATTTACATCTGAAGGACGAATAGCCTCATGAGCCTCTTGTGCGCCATCCTTGCTAGAATACTTATTGGCTGTTTTAGGTAAATACTGCTCACCATATTGATCAGCAATAAAGTCACGGCAGTTAGCCACGGCCTCCTGACTCAAATTGGTTGAGTCAGTACGCATATAGGTTATATGTCCAGCTTCATATAAGCGCTGCGCCATCATCATGGTCTTTTTAACCCCAAAGCCTAGGCGCGTACTCGCTGCCTGTTGCAAGGTTGAGGTGATATAGGGTGCTGATGGGCGACTTGAAGTTGCTTTGTCGGTGCGGCGTTGGACAACAAAGTTTTGCGCTTCTAATTCAGCTAAAGCGGTTTTTGTCTGAGCTTCATTATTAGGGCGGAAATCACTACCCTGATATTTAAACACCTGCGCCACAAAGGCCTGTTGCTCAGTGTTTTCTACATCTGCTTTTACTTCCCAATATTCTTCTGGAATAAAAGCACGAATCTCCCGCTCTCTTTCGACTACTAACTTCACTGCTACGGATTGGACACGCCCAGCAGATAAGCCACGGGCAATTTTAGCCCATAATAGGGGGGACACCATAAAACCAACAACACGATCAAGAAAACGTCGAGCCTGTTGAGCTTCCACTTGATCCATATTTAACTGCCCAGGAGCAGCGAAAGCCTGGGCTATAGCGGTTTTGGTAATTTCATTGAAAACTACCCGTTGATAGCGACTTTCATCGCCACCAATAGCTTCTTTTAAGTGCCAAGCAATAGCCTCACCTTCGCGATCCAAGTCCGTTGCTAGGTAGATGGCATCCGCATTTTTTGCTAAGCGTTTTAATTCATCAACAACTTTTTCTTTACCGGGTAATATTTGGTAATCAGCTTGCCAATTATTTTCTGGGTCAATACCCATACGCCGCACAAGCTGACGCCTAGCTCGAGCAGCTTTATATATTTCTTTATCTTCGGGTGCCATTTTACGCACTTTAGCTGCCTCTGCAGCGCGTGCTTTAGGATCACTACTAGAAGCTGAACCCTTGGTAGGCAAATCACGAATATGCCCTACACTAGACTTTACTATAAAGTCATTACCAAGGTATTTATTGATGGTTTTAGCCTTGGCTGGCGATTCGACAATGACGAGGGATTTACCCATTTAATTGGTTCCAAATATTATGACTATGCTAGTCATACCAAGCTATTGTAAATAGCTCGAAGTTGTAAGTTCAAAGGTGATAGTGCAAAGCGCACTTAGTTTAGACTGCAAAAAACTAAGGTCAAGTCCTTTTCAGGTTAATATTCACTATCTATTTTTAAAATTTCATTATTTGGAGTAAAAATCAACCTTTAAGATAAATATATTCAAAAAATTTCTTCGTTATGGGTATATTGTGACACTCAACTATCTACTCAGATTGATCAAGCCAACAGATAAATAGTAGCAACAATATACCCATAAACAATTAATTGGTACTTATAACCAAGTTATATTTAGACCCGTTCAAATACAGTGGCTATACCCTGCCCCATACCGATACACATTGTAGCCAGACCAAATTCAGCATCTTGCTTCTGCATGCGGGTTAAACAACTAAGGGAAATACGCGTACCCGAGCAACCGAGAGGGTGGCCTAAGGCAATAGCGCCACCATGCAAATTAACCTTGTCGTCTAAGCTATCTAACAACTTAAGATCTTTTAATACGGTCAGACCCTGAGCAGCAAAAGCTTCATTTAGTTCGACTACGTCAATATCCTGCATAGTCACACCTGCTCTTTGCAAGGCTTTTTTGCTGGCCGGAACTGGGCCATAACCCATAATAGAAGGATCACAGCCAGCTACTGCCATAGCTCTTACTTTTGCCAAGGGCTGCAAACCCAATTCCTGGGCTTTAGCTCCCGACATCATTAATAATGCCGAGGCACCATCAGAAATTGCGGAAGAGGTTGCTGCCGTAACTGTGCCATTTTTTGGATCAAAAACTGGCTTTAACTGACTGAGAGATTCTAGATTGGTTTCTGGGCGAATCACTTCATCCACATCAATCATCTGTAAATGGCCTTGCGCATTGTGACCCTCAATAGCAATAATCTCTTTGGCAAAATCACCATTTTGACTCGCTTGGTGGGCTAATTTATGAGAACGAACGGCAAATTCATCCTGCATCTCCCGGCTAATGCCATGCATCTTACCAAGCAGTTCAGCCGTTAAGCCCATCATCATGGCTGCTTTAGCAGCGTATTTGCTTGCCGCAGGATTAATATCTACCCCATGATCCATAGCCACATGGCCCATATGTTCAACGCCACCTACCATAAACACATCACCATTTAGCGTGGCAATAGCTTGAGCGGCCGTATGCAGGGCTGCCATGGACGAACCACAGAGACGATTCACCGTTTGTGCTGCAACGGTGTGGGGTATGCCACTTATCAGTGCCGCCTGGCGGGCAACATTAAAGCCCTGTTCTAAGGTCTGGTTTACACAGCCCCAGATAACGTCCTCAATATGAGCAGGTTTTAGAGCCTGATTACGCGCTAAAATACCATCAATCACAGCAGCCGATAAATTCTCTGCACGCACATGACGAAATACGCCCCCTTTGGAACGCCCCATAGCAGAACGGGCACCGTCAACAATTACTGCATCATTTGCTTGAAAACTCATGTCTTACTCCCGTTATTGGCCTTTGGCCTGCATATTGCCATAAAAAGTTTCGCCTGCTGCGGCCATACTGCGTATTGATTCAGGCAAAGAAAATAGTGGACTTTCTGCAGCTAAGTTATCAGCCATCTCACATATAGTCTGTAAACCAAGGGTATCCATATATTTACAGGAGCCGCCAATAAACGGAGGAAAGCCCAATCCATATACCAGTGCCAAATCAGCTTCCGCTGGCGAGGCAACAATATTCTCCTCTAGACAACGCGTCACTTCCAAACACAAAGGCAACATAAGGAAATCAATAATTTCTTGATCTTCCATAGTTACTGGAGCGTCATTAAGGGCTGCCAAGGTAGCCACAATTGTCTCATCAACGAGTTTCTGCGGACGGCCTTTACGATCTTTTTCATACTGATAAAAACCTAGCCCATTCTTTTGCCCAAAACGTTGCTTGTCGTACATGATGCTGACAATGGCTTCACCTTGACCTGCCATGCGCTCAGGAAAGCCTTCGGCCATGACATTTTGACAATGATGAGCTGTATCAATACCTACCACATCTAACAAATAAGCGGGACCCATAGGCCATCCAAAACGCTCCATTAGTTTGTCAATGCGGCGAAAGTCGATACCTTTTTCCACCAACATACCAAAGCCACCAAAATAGGGAAATAATACGCGGTTAACAAAGAAACCAGGGCAATCATTTACTACCACAGGCTTTTTACCCATAGCATTGGCATAAGCTACCGTAGTGGCGATGGTTTTATCGCTGGTTTTGGCACCCCGGATAATTTCTACCAAGGGCATACGATGCACTGGGTTAAAGAAGTGCATGCCACAAAAACGACTCGGGTCTTGTAAAGCTTGGGCTAACAGGTCAATGGAAATAGTAGAAGTATTAGAGGTTAGCACCGCATGTTCTGGCAACTGTTGCTCTACCTCAGCGAGTACTTGTGACTTTACTTTGGGGTTTTCCACCACCGCCTCAACTACAAGATCGACATTAGCCAAGTCAGCGTAATTTAATGTAGGCCGAATTTGATTAAGAATTTTAGCCATTTTTTGACTATCTAAACGCCCACGACTGACTAATTTATCTAAGATTTTTGCCGCTTCGTCTAAGCCTAATTGTAAAGCTTGATCGGCTATATCTTTCATAACGATGGGGATACCTTTATAAGCCGATTGGTAAGCAATACCACCGCCCATAATGCCGGCACCCAATACTGCTGATAAATTAACTTCGGCAGCTATTTTGCTATGTTTTTTAACAGTCCGTTTGAGGTACTGATCAGCTAAAAATAGCCCTACTAAATTAGTCGCAACGGAGGTTTTACATAACTTAGCAAAGCTCTTAGCTTCAACGAGCAAAGCCTTATCACGACTCATATTGGCATGTTTTTGAATAGTCTTAATGGCTTGCACTGGCGCTGGGTAATGCGGGCCAGCTTTGCCAGCAACAAAACCTTTGGCGGTCTCAAACGCCATCATCTGTTCGATTGGGGTCAAACCAAGCTTAGTGTTTTTTTGTGTCTTACGTTTAGTGAAATCTAATTCACCAGCTATACAACGCTGTAATAGATCAACACCTGCATCTAATAAAGCATCGGCTTCTACAACCGCATCAGCTGCGCCATCAGCCATGGCAACCGTGGCTTTTTTGGTACTGCCACTACAAATCCATTCAATGGCGTTATCGACACCAATTAAACGCGGCAAGCGGACACTGCCACCCCAACCAGGCATAATACCAAGCTTGACCTCGGGTAACGCCACACTACCCTGTGCAGACATAATGCGGTAATCAGCGGCCAAACACACTTCAAAGCCACCGCCAAATGCCATACCGTTAATTAAAGCGACGCTCGGAATCGGCAGGTCTTCAAGCATATTGAAGGTATTATTGACCTGCATATTCATGGCCATTAATTCATCTTCAGGGTAAGCAAAGAAGGAGAGAAATTCAGTAATATCAGCGCCAACAATAAAGGCTGACTTAGCACTCGTAAGCATTAGACCTTTGATGTTGCTATCAGCTTTGATGGCAGATATAGCAGCAGCCAATTCCTCAAGGGTAGCAGCATTAAACTTATTGACAGATTCGTCAGATAGGTCAAAGGTTAATTTGGCGATCTGTTGGTCGTGCATTGCAACCTGCACGCCTTTGCCCGCATAGATCATGCTTGGACTCCTTATTAGTTAGATTGCCCAAAACAGATAAGTATTAGAGCAAAATTCATACAAGCGTTTTATTTTCCCTCTCAAGTTAAAATTAGTGCCTATTAATGTCAACTATGACTGACTAGACACAATATATTTGAACAAGCTAAAGCGCCCAAAAGAAGTACCAAAACTTACAAAGACTGATCGATAAGATCCTTTAACACACCCACCAGCTCATCAAGTTCAGCAGGTGTCGCATTTTCATGCCAATAAGCAGCAACGTTAACGGGAGAGGCGCCTAGGGCATAAACATCCGTTGGTAAGCGCTCTATAAGTAGGCATAGGGCTTGGGTTTGTTGTGCCGTTAGGGCACCCTCCCCGCGATTCCAGCACCAACCCGATGGCAATCCTTTGGTATTAAGGCCACGGGCACGAAAAACTTCCCAATGATGATTTTTACTTAGTTGTTTGCTAGCTGCACTGGGGCGTGGAACATTATAGGATGTTGCTAATTGGCTTTCGGGGGCTATTTCTCCTTGTTCACGAGGTCCTTGTATTTTTCCTATACGAACTTGCACTCCCTGCTGCATGGCTAGCTTACGAATTTTAGCCTGCGCCCTTTGCACTGGCGTTGGCAAAACCCATGATATGGAGCCTGCTAAAGACAAGACAACTAGAGCAACAATTAACCATTTATATTCCATAAACCACTATCCACCAACTAATAAACTGCACTTTTCGGTCTGTCAGTGTAACACTTGTCATATACCTAGCGCCTTATGTTAGACTGAAAATTAAGCAAATATTTAACGCTGCTAACTACTAATCATGACAACTATTTAATACTTATTATTTAAGTTACATCAGGACTGCTGGAGGATCTAACGTATGCAAACTTATAGCCATATTCTTGTCGCTGTTGATCTTAATGAAGAAGCCGAACCGGTTAGCAAAAAGGCCTTTGAACTAGCCCAACTTACCGGTGCTAAATTACACTTTATGCATGTTACTGAGCCAATTAGCTATGCCTATGGTGGTGATGTACCCATGGACCTCAGTGCCGTTCAAGAACAATTGCATGAACATGCTAAAGAACGTATGGAAGCGTTTATAAAAAGTGCCGACTTACAGGCACATAGTAAGATTTTGGCTAATGGCCATATTGAGGCAGAAATTCATCGAGCGGCAGAAAAAATTGGTGCTGATTTAATTGTTGTGGGTAGCCATGGTCGGCATGGATTAGCTTTATTGTTAGGCTCCACCTCAAATAGTGTTTTGCATGGCGCTAGCTGCGATGTCTTAGCCGTGCGGATTTAACTAAGCTAACATTTCCTCAATTTCCATCCAGCGCTCCATAGCCTGTTCTAAGGCTTGTTCTTTGGCGCTTAGTTGTCCTAGCTTGTCACTCACCAGGGTATGTTCCTGAGTATAGAAATCAGGGTCTCCTACCTCATCTTGTAGCTTGGCTAATTCCACTTCCAAAGCTTCAATCAGTTCTGGTAATTGATCTAACTCTCGTTGCACTTTATAACTCAGCTTTTTGGTTTGTTTGGCAACTGCAGGTGGCGCTGATTTACTCGCAACTTGTGGCTTTTCTTTGTGACTGGTATCTATATCCACAAAGGCGCTTTGTAGCCTCCCGCCACGGTCAAACCAGTCACTATAGCCACCCACTGATTCCTCAATATTTCCCTGGCCATCAAACACCAAACATGAAGTAACCACACGATCCAAAAATACCCGGTCGTGACTAACCAACAACACTGTGCCTTTATATTCAGCTAATAACTCCTCCAACAACTCCAAAGTCTCTATATCAAGATCGTTGGTTGGTTCATCTAGTACCAGTACATTCGCTGGCTTACTAAATAGCTTGGCTAATAACAGACGATTGCGCTCGCCACCGGAAAGACTACTGACGGGGCTCCGAACGCGTTCTGGGGCAAACAAGAAGTCTCCTAAATAACCCATCACATGTTTTTGTTTGCCATTTATGTCAATGCTTTCACGCCCTTCAGCCAAATTATCCATCACGGTTTTATCAAGATCTAGCTGATCACGTAATTGATCAAAATAGGCTACTTGAATACGTGTACCTGTTTGCACCTTGCCAGACTGGGGTTTTAACTCCCCTAACAGAATACGCAGTAAAGTGGATTTACCAACGCCATTGGCGCCCACTAAGCCAATACGATCACCTTTGATTAGGGTAAAGTTAAAGCCGCGCAACAACGTTTGTTCACCATAGCCATGATTAACCGACTGCATTTCGCAAATAAGCTTGCCAGAACCTTGCCCCCTAGCCACCTGCATATTCGCCGTACCCTGTCGTTCACGCCTTTGACTGCGCTGTTTACGCAAATCTTCTAAAGCGCGCACTCGCCCTTCATTACGGGTACGTCGAGCCTTAATTCCTTGACGAATCCAGACCTCTTCTTGAGCCAACTTTTTATCAAACAGCGCATTATGACGCTCTTCCTCAACTAATTGTTGTTCACGATAAGCCAGAAAACGCTCATAATTGCCTGGGAAGTAATGCAACTGCCCTCGATCAAGTTCCATAATGCGGTTAGCTAAGGCTTGTAGAAAACGTCTATCGTGGGTGATAAAGACGATTGCACCATTAAAACCTAATAATTGTTGTTCCAACCATTCGATAGCCAATAAATCTAGATGGTTGGTAGGCTCATCAAGCAATAATAAGGTTGGTTCTGATACCAGTGCGCGAGCCAAACTGACACGCCGCCGCCAACCACCAGATAACTCACTTAAGGGTCGGCTTCCATCAAGTTGCAAGCGGGATAAAATACGCTCAACTTTGTTTTCCATTTGCCAACCATCTAGCTCATCCAATTGTTGGCTAACTTGTTCAAGCTGTTGCATACCGGCTTGATTGAGTTCCTGGCTAGTGAGACTGGAATGTTGTTGGCGCAGAGAATAAACATCAGCCAAGCCCATGGCTACTACCTCAGCCACTTTAAGGTCTTCTCGTTCAGGTAAGTCTTGTTGTAAATAACCAATTCGACAAGCAGGGCTGCGCCAGACAGTGCCGCCATCAGCTGACTGTTCACCCGATAGCACTTTCATTAAACTAGACTTGCCAGCCCCATTGCGACCAATTAAACAAATTCGATCACCCATATCGATTTGTAATTCCACGCCATCAAGCAAAGGCGCCGAGCCATAGGCCAAATGAACCTGTTCCAGCCGCATTAAATTCATATTTAAACCTTAATTAGTCAACCAGTCAGTTGTGACTCGATCTTATATAGAATAATTATACCGAATCTACTTGGGTTACCGTCAGTAGTTAGGCACTTAATTTGCGAAAAAATCTATCCTGCTTGCCAACTAGGAAGGCAAGTCGTTAATATGCTCAGGATTTACACAATTCTGCCCAAATATACTTTAGCAATAGTCATCTTTATGTCTACAGACTCAGTTAGCAAAAATGCAAACCCCTTTATTGATATTGGTGTCAATCTGACCAGTAGTCGGTTTGCCAAAGATCTACCGGAGGTTATTAGTCGCGCCCAAGCACAAGGGGTATATAAACAAATTGTCACTGGTACAAATTTGGCCTCTAGTCAGGAAGCCGTTCATTTATGTCACCAATATCCGCAAAGCTTGTATGCTACAGCTGGTTTTCATCCCCATCATGCTAGTGAAGTAGATGCCGTGAGCTGGTCTGCTCTTGAAACACTTTGGCAAGAGCCAAAAGTGGTTGCTATAGGTGAAACTGGTTTGGATTTTAATCGTAATTTTTCTCCACCTCAGCAGCAATTAGATAGCTTTGAAAAACACCTACAAGCCGGTTGTGATTATCCATTACCTCTGTTTTTACATGAACGAGAGGCTGAGGACGCGTTTTTTGAGCTGCTGGCCCATTACCGTCCACGTTTATTAGCAGGCGCTGTATTACATTGTTTTACTGGTTCACAAGCATGGTTAAAACGTTTGCTTGATTTAGATATTTATTTTGGCATCACCGGCTGGGTGGCGGATGAGAGAAGAGGTCAAGATCTACGAGATGCAGTACCTTTCATTCCTAGTGAGCGTCTATTGATTGAAACAGATGCGCCCTATTTACTGCCTAGAAATATGCGCCCCAAACCAAAGTCTAGTCGCAATGAGCCAGCCTACTTACCTTCTATCGCGCAAACCCTAGCCAATCTTAGACATCAGAGGGTGACCGATATCGCACAACAAACAACAAATAATGCTCAGCGTTTGTTTAACTTACCAGTCAATTAAGAAGGGCCAAAGCTTATTCTGCTCTTAGCCCCTGCACAAAATGTGTCACCTCAGTGCCTTGAAAAGGCCAATCTAAGCAACTGTCTGAACTTTCATGCCTTAACACAGGAATACGCATACCAAAGCGTTCAAATAAGGCATCGGATTCGGCTATATCGATGATCTCAACTTGCACACAATTTAGGTCCAAACTAGATAACAATACTTGCTCAGCATCATCACATAAATGACAGCCTAAGGTTCCTAAAAGTTGTAATTGCAACATGGTTACAAGCGAGATGTATTGTTACTAGTGACGACAATACAATCTTGTTTATTCATATTGCGTAAACGATAAGGCTGATTACTGGTTATATAGTAGGCATCTCCAGCAACAAGCAACTGCTCATTAGCATCAACAGTCACCGTTAGTTCGCCACTAATCACAATACCTGCCTGCTCCCCCTCAGAAACCTGCATTGCAGGCCCTGTATCACTGTCTGGGGGATAAATTTCATGTAGTAGGGATAATGCCCTATGTTCGTGGTTAAAGCCCACTAAACGTTTAATAATACTACCCTGACCCATATCAGGTAATTCACTAGCTTTATAAAAAACTTGCTGCTGCTGTGGCTCATCATTGCTGAAAAACGCCTCCATAGACATAGGCAAACCATCTAGTACTTTTTTTAGAGATGCTACAGAAGGACTAACACGATTTTGTTCAATCAGGGAGATTGTACTGTTGGTAACACTCGCGCGCTTCGCTAACTCACGCTGGGACAAGCCACGCTTGGTGCGTACCTCTTTTAAACGAGCCCCAACATCAACGTCAAAACTCACTCTTTAGTCTCCTTGTCGGCTGCCTTTGCAGGAGTATCTAATAAGTTTTCATCTGCTGCATTTTCAGCGGCTTGTTGCAGTAATTCTTCAGGCAAAGGCTTTTTCGGTTTTATGCCACCTAATTTAACGATACTTTGGGCCCGATTAATAAGATTACCACGGCCGGTTTTTAAGCGTTTAAAGGCCGTATCATAGTTATCCTGAGCACGTTGCAACTGGGTTCCGACACCCATCATGGCAGATACAAAATCGACTAGCTTTTTATGCATTTCTTCAGCTTGGCGAGCAATTTCTTGGGCATTTTGGCTTTGATGCTCGTAACGCCAAATATTGTGAATCGTGCGCAATGCCATTAATAATGTCGCTGGACTGACCAACATAATATTGCGCTGCATAGCGTCTAAGAATAATGCTTCACCCTTGTCACTTTGCAAGGCCAGCATATAAGCGGATTCGACGGGTATAAATAACAACACATAATCAAGACTGCGAACGCCTTCCGCGTCCTCATAAGATTTGCCACTAAGATTAGTAATATGGCCACGAATAGATTGCAAATGTTCTGCTAAAGCTTGCTCGCGCTGAACCTCATCATCAGTGCTATGATAGCGGTCATAGGCCACTAAAGATACTTTAGCATCGATAATAACATCCTTATTATCTGGCAGATGGACTACCACATCAGGTTGTAAACGTTTGCCACTTGTTTGGGTAAGATTAACCTGCGTATGGTACTCATAACCATTACGTAAACCTGATTGCTCGAGTACTTTCTCAAGCACCATCTCACCCCAATTGCCTTGGGTTTTATTATCCCCTTTTAGCGCTTTAGTAAGATTAATTGCATCGGTACTGAGACGTACATTGAGATCTTTAAGTTGGCTAATCTGCTCGACTAAACTGCGCCTATCTTGCGCCTCTTGGGTATAAACATGATCAACCCGCTTGCGGAACTCACCTAGTTGCTCACGCAGTGGAGTCAAAATCAAATCAAGTTGTTGCTTATTACTGGTATTAAGCTGTTCACTTTGTTTATTAAGTGAGGCTTCGGCAAATTGTTTCAGAAAGTCCTCAAACTCTTGTTTGGACTGTTTAAGTTGTTCTGCCTGCTTATTACTAGCCTGAATTTGTGCCTCTAATTGGGCTTTACTAGCCGCCAATTGCTCTCGACACTGGCTGTAGTTAAGCTGCAGTTCCGTATATTGCTGTTGCAGATTTTCTTGAAGCTCTTGTAAGTTAGCTAACTGTGTTTGAGTTTGCTCTAGTTGGCTTGCTAATTTGGCATTTTCTAGCTGCAAATGCTGCTGTTCGGCAAGGCTTTTTTCATAGCCACCATTGCCATTACTATTTGCCATACGTCTAACAGACCAGAGCACGACTAGTGCAACCAGGGCAATTGTTAGCCAGGGCAACCACTCAAGCAACATATTATGCCACCCAATCAATAAGCACTGGAATTAAGGCTAGCCAGCCACCAAGACAATATATAAGTGTCCCCACTTTGGCGGATAACAAGCGTTGCAGAAACACATAATAGAGGGCAGGAAAAGTGACAATCAAAAAGGCTACCGGAATCCACCAAGCAAATTGTTGCCAACCATAGATCAAGGCTAATACCAGAGCCACAAAAGCCAAATTACCCGCCAGCATAAAGCGCTTGGCAGTCTTGCTCTGCTCCGTTGATATATCATCACTAGGGGCTGATAAATTATCTTGCATAACCTGACGAGCACTTAAGGCAGCTGCCATAGACAAGCCACCAGCAATGGTAAACAGGTAAATAGGTTCCACGCAAAAAGTCCTTTCAGGTCAACTTGTAAGATGGCCCCATGATAGCATAAGTGGCGCTGAGGTGGCAGATTATTGGTTAGTGCAGTTGGCTACCATAATCAGCATTGATGGGTCTAAGGGCATCATAATTTTGGCGTAATTCAGATAGCGGTTTCAAACCATGATCATCAGGATCGGTAGGCATATCATGCCAGTCAATACTGCTAATACAGGTCATCATATCGTATTCACCAATGATCGCCTCCAGAAACATTAGTACAGCCTCAACCCTTAGGTCCTCGGCATGAATATTGATATCCTCAAGATACAGATCTAGATGCAAATTACCTTGTACACTACGTAGACTAAAGTAGACTTCTACCAAATGTACCAGCAAGCCATTTAAATCAATGGCATCTGGAATATGCTTGTCACGTTGACTAAAGGCTAAGGGCTTAATACCCTCTAAAATTGGCGCCGCCGCAACTAGTTGCAAGACTTGGTCAATACCTTGCTGATAACCATCACAGCCAAATACCATATGCACAGTAGCAGCTTCGTCTGCAGGGGTGCAGAATACCGTCAGGCAAGGGTCTATAGCCTGTAAACCAGCATGCAGTTCATCTAACAGCTCCGTAGATAATGCTGCGCGGTCACTAACTAGACTACACAATTCTTGTGCATTATCACTGACCAGTTGCCAAAAAGCTTGTATGTGGGAATTATTGATGTTCATGATACCTTGGGGGCTAGTTTATAAAGTGTAGCAAAATTTATTCTGCTTACACCTCTATAAACAAAAAGGAGTGCCAAGCACTCCTTTTATACTGCTAGCAAAGGGTTATTACTGACCCATTTGCTGCTTGATCAAATCACCAATAGTGGTAGGACCATCAGCTTCCACAGACATGTTCTTCACATCACGGATAGCTTGCTTCTCGTCATCCATATCCTTGGCTTTAATAGACAAGTTGATAATACGATTACGACGGTCAACACCAGCGATCTTAGCTTCTACTGCATCACCCTCTTTTAGCTCATTACGTGCATCTTCGACACGATCAATGCTAATTTCAGATGCTTTTAGTATAGCTTCAACGCCTTCAGCTAACTCAACAACAGCTTCTTTTTCAGCTACAGACTTAATAGTACCATTAACGATAGCACCACGATCATTAGCGGCAACATACTCACTAAATGGATCGCTTTCTAACTGTTTGATACCTAGGGAAATGCGTTCTTTCTCAGAGTCTACAGACAAGATAACAGCTGTCACCTCATCACCCTTCTTGTATTCACGCAGAGCCACTTCACCTTCTACATCCCAGGCTATGTCAGACATGTGCACTAGGCCGTCAAGATCACCTTCCAAGCCAACAAAGATACCAAAGTCGGTAATGGTCTTGATATTGCCAGTAACCTGATCACCAGCCGCATATTTCTCAGCAAATACCGCCCAAGGATTACCCTGACACTGCTTAATACCTAGTGAGATACGACGACGATCCTGATCTACGTCAAGAATCATCACTTCTACTTCGTCACCCAACTGAACTACTTTAGATGGGTGGATGTTTTTATTAGTCCAAGACATTTCAGAAACGTGAACTAGACCTTCAACACCATCTTCAATAGAGGCGAAACAACCATAGTCAGTTAGGTTAGTGATCTTAGCCATCACCTTCATACCATTCGGGTAACGCGCCTTGATAGAAGCCCAAGGATCTTCTTGCAGCTGCTTCAGACCTAAGGATAGACGACCACTGTCTTTATCAAACTTGATTACTCGAACAGTGATTTCATCACCTGGGTTGAGCATATCGCTTGGGTGCGCAATTCGCTTCCAAGCCATGTCGGTGATATGTAGCAAACCGTCTACACCACCAAGATCAACAAAGGCACCATAGTTAGTTAGGTTCTTAACGTAACCCTTAACATCCATACCTTCTTCGATATTCGCCAGCAACTCATCACGTTGCGCACTATTGGCTTCTTGCATAACTGCACGACGGGATACAACCACGTTGTTGCGTTTTGGATCCAGCTTGATCAGCTTGAATTCCAATTCCTTGCCTTCCAGATGATCCACGTCACGTACAGGACGTACATCCACTAGAGAACCAGGTAGGAAGCCTTGAATATTGTTAACGGCAACAGTAAAGCCACCTTTAACCTTACCATTGATAACACCGGTAATCGTTTGTTCTGCTTCAAACGCAGCTTGCAACACTTCCCAAGACTCAGCACGCTTGGCCTTTTCACGGGACAAACGAGTTTCACCAGTACCGTCTTCAACACTTTCCAAAGATACTTTTACTTCGTCGCCGATCTTAACTTCGACTTCTTTAGTATCGTTTAGGAACTGTTCTACGGGGATAACAGCCTCAGATTTAAGGCCAGCGTTAACGGTTACCCAATCGCCATCGATATCCAAAACAGTACCCAAAACCAGGGCGCCGGGACGCATTTCAACAGCATTCAAGGATTCTTCAAATAATTCAGCAAAGCTTTCGCTCATGATAATTTCCGCGCATTGCCATCAACAATTGATTAACAACGCTTTGTTTGCCTGATGGTCAGTTACATCAGGGTAGTTAATATTAACGCAAAGTGTCTGGAACTGACGCCAAGCAGGGACACGAAGATATTTGCGCGCGCGAATTATAAACGATTAACAGTATTAATACAAAGCTTTACCACATACATTACGGATATGTAAGGTCATAAAAAACCTTAAAAGCAAGTTGCCATTAACGACTCTTGCACGGCAAAACCAGAACATGCCAAAATGCCGTGGTAGGTTATTAAATAATAACGCTAAAGGCCTCATTTATGTTTAGCTTAAAAGATCTAAAATACCAGCCAATTCCTTTGCCTGACCGTATCGATATGCCAGATACTGACATGATTGCAGCAGCGCAAACCTATTACCAAACCATGCGCCGCAGGCATTCAGTACGTGATTTTTGTGATCGCCCTGTGCCGAAAGAAATTATTGCTGCTTGTATTAAAACCGCCGGCAGTGCTCCTAGTGGTGCGAATCATCAGCCTTGGCATTTTGTGGCCATCGAAAATCCAGATCTGAAGAAGCAAATTCGCTTAGCGGCAGAAGAGGAAGAAAAACGTTTCTATGCTGGCGGTGGCGGTGACGAGTGGATTAAAGCCCTTGAACCCATAGGCACCAATGCCGATAAACCACATTTAGAAATTGCACCCTGGTTGATTGTTATATTTGCCCAACGCTACGGTGAACTAGCCGACGGTAAACGCTACAAAAACTATTATGTACCTGATAGTGTTGGCATTGCGACTGGCTTTCTCATTTCTGCTTTACACCAATCGGGTTTAGTGAGTCTAACCCACACACCTAACCCAATGCGGTTTTTGAACACCCTATTAAACCGCCCTAAATCAGAAAAGCCAGTGATGATACTAACCGTTGGACATCCCCATGATAAAGCAACGGTGCCCAGTGTAGCGAAACTCAAAAAGCCTCTGGAAGAAATATTAACTTGGGCATAACTGGACGTATTTGGTACACCAATTTTAACAGTTATCAAACCGAACCAGATTATTTAATCTTCACTTCTTTGACACCAAGATTTCTTATATTGGCGGCATATTTTCGACTAACGGGCAATAAGGCTGAATTTTTACCGTAAACCAGTTTCAGCTTCATATCTCGCTGATGCCTTTCGATACTATGAATAAATTTTGGATTGACTAGATAGGATCGATGAATCCTCAGTAAATACTTATCTCCAAAGTATTGATTTAAATTATCAATACCAATACGCAACAAAGGTAGTGTGCGACCATTATCTAAATGCACTCTACAATATGGCGCGTCAGCTGTGACGTAAGCCAAAATATGTTTATATTGTAAAATGGTGTTAATGGCTTCAATAACATTTGGTTTAGCAAGGACTTGAGCCTGACTGTTCAAATGAGTTTTTATTTGACTAGCAATATGTTGCAAATAAGTGAAATCAGTTGTGTCAAACTCAAGCAATTCTGCCTTGCGCCAGAATAACAAAGTGTAATCTGGCAAATCCTCAATCCGCCACAATAACAAGTGTGATGCTTGACGGCTTATTTTGTAAATGTTTAAGGCATGAGAGGTAGCCAAATTATTCAGTACCAAAATTTGACAATAATTTTCATTTTTGGACTCGTTGATACTCGACTCTGTAAACAACTTATCAATGTCATCTCCAGGTAAGTCCCAATCGGGGTTATCAGGATAACTATGCACAGCTTGACCTTGATGGAAAAGTACACTGGCCTGCGCATAACTATGTTGGTGACCGATTGCAAAGGCACTTTTTAAAAGCTCAGACTTGTCAGTTATTGCAGTAATTTGGGTGGCAAAGACTTTTAGGGATTGTAAGCGTCTATTAGCCAGCAATAACTGTAAATGTTGGTTTACACGCAGTAAGATTTCTTCCCGCGAAAAAGGTTTAATAATGTAATCGTTGGCACCACAATCAAAGCCCTCTGTTAAATCACCCGATTGATGCTTACCAGTAATAAAAATGACAGATAAAACCGTCTTACTATATTGTTGTCGCAACTTACGACAATATTCGAAGCCTGAAATATCGGGCAACATAACATCCAACAAAATAAGATCTGGCAAACGTCTATGTATTTGTTCTGCAGCTTCAGCAACATTAGCAGCTTGACGAATATGATAACCAGAGTTAACTAACTGCATTTGAATAAGATAACGCAACATATCGTCATCATCGACAATTAATAAATCAAAAGGTTGTTGCTGTAGACCTAAAGGTTTAATTGCATTAGCATCTGGCATAGCTAATTGTGATAACTTGTTTGCTGCTTCCAAGCCCACTTCAGAACTATATTGCCAGTCACGTGGCAAACTTAAAATAAAGCAGTTTCCTTGCCCGGGTATTGAGTCTATGGATAAGGTGCCATTGTGTAAATCAACTAATTGCTGGGTCACTGACAAGCCTAAATATGAATCACGCAGATCAATTTTATTAGCAGTTTGATCTTCCTCTACTGGTGCGGACATACTGCCTAATTGTTCAGGCTCAATACTTTTATCAGTGATTCTTACATACACCATATCCTTATGATCAAGGTCCTCTATACGTAAAACAATTTCACCTGTATGAGTAAACTTGATGGCATAACCAACCAAATTATACAAAATCTGATAGAGCCGATTTTCATCAGCTAAAACCGTGGTAATTGACGATACTTTTTGGCTGATAAGCGCAATGCCCTTAGCGTTAGCGATGGGTTTATATGCCTTTAAAATATGCTCAATAACTTTATTGACATTAAGCGGCCTTAAAGAAAGACTTAAATGACCATATTGTAGATGTGAAGCATCACGAATATCATCGATTAGGTTGTCTAATTTATGGGCACTTTCAAATGCCAACTGCAGGTGTCTTTGATGGTCACTAGGCAAACGATTATCCGCTATTACCTGACTAATTAACCCCATGGTAATACTCAAAGGCGTTCTCAGCTCGATAGTTGTATTGCTTAATACGGTATCTTTGATTTTATGTGCCTGTTGCAGATTTTCTATAGCCAGGTTCTGCGCCTCTTCCTTAGCCAGACGTTCAGCTCGGAAGTCATCAACTAAATAAAGCGCAAAAACCATAATGGCAATTAATGCACCCAACATCCAACTATTATCAGTTATGACATTGGCATTAAGCCAACCGATTCCTACACCCAGTTTTAGTGAAACAAATAGAAAAAATAGGCTCCAGCCTAAAAGCAAATAAAACGCCGCACGTTTATTTTTCTGATAGCCCTTTAAAAGAGCTGTTATTACAGTAATAAAATAGCCAAGAATTAATCCGTAGTACAAATGAAGAAAATACTGACTAGGCACTAAATAAACGGCTAGGTACCATATAGCCCCAAGACCTATTACACATAACAAACTCTTTGGCGACCTTTGGAAATAAGTATATGTGCGCCGTAACCAAAACCAGAAAGCCACCAAACCTAAGAAACTTAACGTAAAAACACCAAGTCTAAACATCAAGCTTGTTTCCGGTAAAAAACTACTATGGGTAAAAGGTGCCAAACAATAAATTGGACCTAAGCAAAAACAACCTGCCAAAATCAGATCTGACTTAGGAGCGAAATTACCCAAATTAACAAATGAACGCGAAAACTGAGCAGCGGTAAATGTAACCAATCCTATTGCTAAAAATAATGTTGCGTAAGGAACCCCCAAGGCACTCGGCCATAAATAATTGAAGATAAGATAATTGGTTGGAATCGGTAAAAACACAAGTGTAGACAGAAATAATACATAATATAGATAGTTTTCTTGTCTAAGGAAAAGATAAACACTCAGATTAAATAGGAACATTATTATCAGAGCACCGTAATACAACCCTAAACCATGGTAGTCATTTTTAATCTTGTTTACCGAAGTCGATATTTCTCTTAAGTAGAGTGGTAAAGGAAATTTTTTATTAGTATTAGCGATGCGAAGATAATAAGTCTTAGTCGAACCATGCTCTATTTTTAAAGGGAATATAAAATGGTGATGGGGGATAGCACGCTGTTTTAAAGGTACAGACATATCGTTACGGATAGGCTGATAATTCCCATTGGCCAGCGGCTTGTAAAGTAGCAAATCACCAACACGTGGAACGGCTAGCTCTAAAAACCAAAATTCTATTGCGCTTTTGTTCGTAGTACTAAAACGTACCCAAAAAATATCATTATCACGACTTAAATTAGCCTTTTCCCCTATGCCAGTATTAAATGCACCATCGGGTAAAGCGAGAATATCTGAAAAAGACATGGCTTGGGATGAATTCTCAGCGGAATCTACCAACCATTCGATCTTCGGTGCAACATAGTATTCGGAACTGGAATCACCAATAACGAGTTGGGTAGCAAAAACATACTCGCTAACAAGAAGCAAAAAAAAACTTAGCAAGTATTTTGTATTCATATTTTATTATTTATCATTATTTAGTTTCCGTAAGGTATAAATTACATAAAAAAGCTACACAAAACCAACTCAAATTATACTTTTTATCATAATAATGCAAATGTAAATCATACTCAATATGATCTTAATTTGCTATTAACGTACTAATGAAGACTATTGAAAAATTTTAATTAAAAAATATTATTTATAAAAATCAATATATTAATAGTTATATAAGACCAATAAAAAAATATATCTTACCCACCAGAACCAAACAGAACTAAAATTTTTTATAATTGAAAATATAAAGACCATTCAAACATAAATATATTAAGTCATAGATATTATATTTTTCATATATATCATTATGTTAAGGGTTATAACATAACAAATTAGCAACATTGAGTTTGCTCAAGTGCCATTATTGTCCAAAATGTCAATTCATATTAGCGTTGGCAACGTGTAGATGTAGATACCTTAGTTACGTGGTTACTTGCTAGCGCTGATATGAGGATCAGGGATGATCCACTTACCCATTTTTGCCCAGCATTCGTTGCCGAATTTTATATACAGCGTTAGCAACACATTGAATAGATTTGCACGATAAGCATACTGGAAACAAAAAAGGCGGTTCAACATATGCGTTGAAACCGCCTTTTTTATACAAATTTGGTGGAGCCTAGCGGGATCGAACCGCTGACCTCAACACTGCCAGTGTTGCGCTCTCCCAGCTGAGCTAAGGCCCC